>Ga0209157_1000002_pt1 | contig 274706 bp, 271 predicted proteins | sample GraSoiAngelo_135_FD_185892 | JGI IMG/M metagenome (GOLD analysis project Ga0209157, IMG submission 185892) | Grasslands soil microbial communities from the Angelo Coastal Reserve, California, USA - 14_0929_05_40cm (SPAdes) (version 2) | ecosystem: Environmental > Terrestrial > Soil >... | reverse complement strand
CGGAGCGGCCGCTGGTCATCATCGGCAAGGGCATGGCGTACTCGCGCGCCGAGAACGAGGTTCGCGCCTTCATCGAGCGCGCCAAGCTACCGTTCCTGGCCTCGCCGATGGGCAAGGGCGTGATGCCCGACACCCACCCGTTGTCGGTCGGCGCGGCGCGCAGCCATGCGCTGCAGAACGCCGATGTCGTGTTCCTGATGGGCGCCCGGCTCAACTGGATCATGCATTTCGGTCTGCCGCCCCGCTACAACAAGAACGTGCGCTTCATCCAGCTCGACATCGCAGCGGAGTCGATCGGGCAGAACGCGCCGACCGAGGTCGCGCTGGTCGGCGACGGCAAGGCGATCGTCGCGCAGATCAACGAGTCGCTCAAGAAGCGCGAGTGGGTCTATCCCTCGGACACGCCGTGGCACGCCTCGATCGCCGAGAAGGCGGCGGCGAATGCCGCGCAGATCGCGCCCCAGCTCGCCGACGACCAGGCGCCGGCCAACTACTACCGCGCGCTGAAGGACGTGGCGGCGTGGACGCCGGACGACGCGATCATCATCGGCGAGGGCGCTAGCACGATGGACATCGGCCGCACCCAGCTGTTCAACTCCAGGCCGCGGCACCGCCTCGACGCCGGCAGCTACGGCACGATGGGCATCGGCATGGGCTTCGTCGTCGCCGCCGCTGTGGTGCATCCTGACAAGCCGATCATCTCGGTCTCCGGCGACTCGGCGATCGGCTTCTCCGGCATGGAGATCGAGACGGTCTGCCGCTACCAGTTGCCGGTGAAGATCGTCGTGTTCAACAACGGCGGTATCGGGCCAGGCCACGCGACCCCGCCGGCCAACCCGCTCAAGACCATGAAGCCGAACGCGCTGATCTACGGGGCGCGCTACGACAAGATGATGGAGGCCTTCGGCGGCAAGGGCTGGTTCGTCGAGAACCCGAAGGATCTGAAGTCGGCGCTGGAACAGGCCACGGCGTTCAAGGGCCCGGCGCTCGTCAACGTCATGATCTCGCAGGAATCCGCCCGCAAGCCGCAGCAGTTCCGCTGGCACAGCTGATCAGCTGAAGCGTCACGGCCCGTGGCCGCCCCGCGAGCGGCGGCCACGGATTTCCTCGCGCGTCTCACGGGGTTGTTCCCTCGATCGCTCCGATGTCGCAGCCGCCTGAGCGCAGGCGTCCCCGTTGATCGGCTGGCAGACACGCGGCGTTGTCGCCTGCGTCGAGCGCCTGACTGTTGCTCGAGAGCAGGAAGAACCCGCGGCCCGGAGCTCCAAAGTCGATGAAGTCGCCCAGGCCGGGGTCGCCGATGCGGTCATGCGGGAGCAAGGCGACGGCGCAGTTCGGGTCGAACAAGATATTGTTGTCCAGCGACGTGACCCGGCCATGGCAGGCAAAGGCGGTGGGCTCTGACGGACCCGAAACGATCGTGTTATGTAGGGCCAGCGCACTCGTGGCGGCCAGGGCGCGGCCGTCCCCATGGCTGAAGTTGTTGGCGATCGTGGTGTTGACCACGACCCCGCCGGCGACGAAGAGCCCGCCGCCGAAGCCGAACTCGGCTTCGTTCTCGGCAAACGTGCCGTTGACGATCGCGACGGCGGAGGACTCTGCGAGATTCAAGAGGCCGGATTGCCCGACGTGGAACACACGGAAGAGCGGGGCGGTGGCCGCTCGCTCGATGATGGTGTTCCCGGACCCGTTTCCGCCGATCGTCAGCGGACTCGTAACCGACGGAAGGCCATTCGATCCGTCAGTGTCGTTGTTGACCGCCGTCAAGGTGTAGGTGCCCGCCTCCAGGCGGATCAGATTGACCTCGCCGTTCGCATTCGCCGTATTGATGGCCGCGATCAGGCACGCGACGTCCCCCGCCGCGCAGTTGAAGACCGCCGCGCCGCCCGGTCGCGCGAGTCCCAGGGCAACGACGAGTGCTGTCACGATGATCCACACTACATGCCTACGTGGCTGACTGCTTGCTGCAGCACCGCCTCGGCTCGCCATCGCTCGACTCTCCATTGGTTCGAATCGTGAGCTCCGCGAACACTACTACGGTCCTGACTTTTTCAGTTTTGAGCCGAGGGCTCAATGAGAGGAACTCCTGAATCGGCGCCGGGGCAATCCTTCGGAACGAGCGATGGCAGGCGCGCGGACGGAGGGCTACCAAAAGGTACTAGCCAGCGCTCTGCTGGCACAGCTGATCCGCTGACGCGTTCGGCCCGTGGCCGCCTCCTCGCGAGGGCGGCCACGGATCGAGGATCACTGCTCTGCGCGAATCCGCGCGCGTCTCAGGGGTCCGTACCTTCGACGGCTCCGATGTCGCAGCCTCCACTCCGCGGGCTTCCCCGTTGATCGGTCGGCAGACACGCGGCGTTGTCGCCCGCATCGAGCGCCGGACTGTTGCTCGTGAGCAGGAAGAACCCCCGCCCCGGGACTCCAAAGTCGATGTAGTCGCCCAGGCCGGGGTCGCCGGTGCGATCGTGCGGGAGCAACGCGACGGCGCAGTTCGGGTCGAAGAAGAGGTTGTTGTCCAGCGAAGTGACCTGACCCTGGCAGGCCGTGGCGGAGAAGTCTGACGGCCCCGAAACGATCGTGTTGTGGAGCGCCAACGCACTCGTGGCTGCCAGGTCTCGGCCGCCGTTGCTGCGATTGTTGGCGATGGTAGTGTTGACAACGACGCCACCCCTGACGAAGAGCCCGCCTCCGACGCCGGATTCGGCTCCGTTTTCGGCAAACGTGCTGTTGACGATGGCCACGGCCGAGGACTCTGAATGGAGGCCGCCGCCGTGGCTCTCGCCCGTGTGGTTGTCGACGATGGTGGTGCCGATGATCGTCGCGCTGCCTGCCGGATGCGAGATCGCAATGCCGCCGCCGCCAGCTTCCGAGCGGTTGCCCCTGATCGTGCTATTGATGACCGTCACGGCAGCGGGGCTGAAGATGCCTCCACCCTGGCTCTGCACCGCGGTGTTATTGGCCACGGTGCTTCCGGCGATGAACAGTCGACCGAGGCTGGCAATACCGCCGCCCCCGCTGCTGCTGCCGGTGAAGCTGAAGTTGTCGGTCACCGCGCAATGGGTGATGACAAGCGTGCCCCGATTGAGAATGCCGCCGCCGCCGAACGCGACCCCCCCGCCCCAGTGGCCGCCTCTCACCGTGAGGTCCTCGAGGTTCAAGAGGCCGGCTTGCGCGACGTGGAACACACGGAATTGCGGAGCGGTGGCCGCACGCTCGATGACGGTGTTCCCGGACCCGTCTCCGCCGATCGTCAGCGGACTGGTAATCGACGGCAGACCGTTCGATCCGTCGGTGCTGTTGTTCTCCGCCGTCAGGGTGTAGGCGCCCGACTCCAGGCGGATCAGATTGACCTCGCCGTTCGCATTCGCCGTATTGATGGCCGCGATCAGGCACGCGACATCCCCCGCCGCGCAGGTGAAGACCGCCGCGCCGCCCGGCCGCGCGAGCCCCAGGATAACGACGAGTACCATCAAGATGATCCACCCTGCACGCCTACATGGCCGACTGCTTCCAGCAGCTCCACTTCGGCTCAGCATCGCTCGATCCTCCATTGGTTCGAATCGCATGTCCGCGGGACACCAATACCCGGCTCAGATTTTTTCAGCGTTGACCGGAGGGCTCAATGCATAAAACGCCTGAATCGACGTCGGGGCAATCCATCAGAACGAACGCGGGCGAACCTCGATGCGCGCATCCGGCAGCGAGAGCGGCACGTACCGCGTGGGGTTACCCAAAGCGACGATCGCGTCGGGATGTGAGCGGCCCGGTCCCGATCGCGCCCGCGCCGCCCGCCCCGCCCGTCAGTCCCGCTTGTGCTTCTGGAGGATCTTCGTGATGACTTCGCCGTCCACCGTGGGCGCCGGCGCGACGTCGAGGATCTCCATCACGGTGGGCGCGACGTCGATGTTGTGCAGCACGTCGACCGTCCGGCCCTGCTTGAGGCTCGGGCCTGCCGCGTAGAAGATCGCGCTCATCGACTGGAGGTTCGAGTTGTGACCGTGCGCTCCGTAGAAGTTGGGTACGGAGTACACGGTCGTCGTCGTGTTGAACGGCCCCTCGTCCAGCCGGGCGAAGCCTGGCGACTGAACGCCGTCGAAGTTGTAGCCCTCGATCATCAGCGCGACCACGTCGCCCGTGTCCTGGCCGAAGTTTTCGTTGACGCAGAAGCCGGGAAAGCCGCAGCCCTCGGGCCGGGTGAGCACGTCGCTGAAGAGCGGCGCGCCCTGCGGATTGTAGAAGCCGTGGGGATCCTTCGCGGCGCGCAGCGCCGCCGCAACCTGAGCGACCAGCGCGGCGTAGCCCGTCGGTGAGCTGTCGGCCGGCACGGTCCCGCCGGCCTCGCGGCCCTGCAGATTCACGTAGATGTTGGCCGCGGGACCGGTGGTGCGGATGCCGAGCAGGTTGACGTTCACGCCGGCATTCGCGAGCAGGTTGCGCAGGCTCACGGCCGTATGGAACGGCGCCATGCCGTGGTCGGACACGACGAACACGTCGCGCCGCGGCTCGCCGCCGTGGTGCGAGCCGATCGCGTTCAGGATCGCCTCCACCGCGCCGTTCGCCTGCTGGTAGGCGAACTCGAGATAGCCGGCGTAGCGTTTGACCTTGGCGGCGTCCTGTCCGGTCGCGCCGGGCGGGTTGCCGGAGGTGCCGATGCTGGTGTTGTCGGTCGGGTTCGTCGGCTGCCGGCGATCGGTGAGCGTGAACTGGTGGCCGGAGCCATCCGGCTGCTCGATGTAGATCATCACCAGATCCGCGTCGGGGTTCTCCTGAATCGCGTGCACCGCGACCGCGGTCTGGTACGCGATCCACGTCTGCACCTGGTCGTGATACATCGCCTCCAGCTCGAGGTCCGGAAAGGGAGTGAATCCGGGGCTCAGGCGCTCGGGGATGCGGAAGTCCGGCTGCGGGGCCCAAAAGCCGACGTTGTCGTTGATGTCGTCGACCACCGCGAGCACGGGCGCGTTGCGCGGGATGAAGTTCGCCCCGTAGCGGGCGATGCGAACGGTCGAGAGGTCGGGGACCAGGAAACTCACGAAGTACGCGGCCCCGATCTTGTTGCCCGACCCCTCGAAGAAGAACTTCGCCGACGGGCCGCCGAGCTTCACATATGCCGGGCCGCTCGACGGCAGCGCGAACGGCCCCGGCTGAACGCCGGCGGTCGCCTCGAAGAACACCAGCGTGTCGTAGTTGACGACGTGATCGTCGGTCGTGTCGAGGGCCGCGACCTTGATGTCGTAGCGCAAGGTGCGTCCCGAGGCGTTCGTGGTGCCGCACGTCGCGGTTGTCGCCGGGGCGCAGAACACCGTCTCCACCGGCGCCGCGGTCACCCGGACCGGGCTGTGCGAGACGTGGCCGGCGGCCACGAGCTGGCTCGTCAGGGTCGCGTCGGCGGCCGCGAAGCTCGCCGACGTGAGCGCGAAGCCCTGCGCGCCGAGCCCGCCGAACGCGCCGAAGGGCACCGTGTAGTCGGTGGTGCGAATCGGCGTCGCGGCCTGGACCAGCGTGCTGACCGGCGGCGCGCCCGGCGGCGCATTCGAGATGCTGATGTCGGCGCCGTCGCTGCCCGGCCACGTCGCGGTCACGACCTTCTTGCCGGCGCGGCGCAGCTGCACCCAGAGCGGCTCCGCGGTCGGCGCCGGCGAGGGGCCGAGCGGATTCAGCTGATAGCCGCCGATCGGCGCGGCGAAGCCGCTGATGCTCGTGCCGATCGACGCCGCCACGGGATGAAAGGTATTGAGCGGGATGTCGTTGTGCGCCGCTGTCGAGCCCGTCGCGATCGCGATGTGGGCGACGGCGGTCACCGACGGGGTGACCGTGATGTTCTGGTCGGCGGCGACGCCGCGGGCCTTGAGACGGCCGAGGCCGGTCTTCCGGTCGAGGACGCCTGTCTTCAGATAGTGCTCGACGAGATCGGGCCGGGCGCCGTCGAGCGAGATCACGACCACCTGGGGGTTCTTTCGATGGTGCTCGTCGTGGTGCGCGCACGCCAGCGACGTCGCGGCGGCCGCAAAGACGAGCGTGAAGCCGAGGGTGCGCAGCGAGGTGCGGAGCGCTGAGGTCATGGTCCCCTCCCGAGCTAGGGTCCGGTCAGCGCGACGCGAGGCGGTCGGAGGCCTGGCCCAGGTCGGGTACGTTGCCGGACGAGGCCGCCAGCAGCGGCGACTTCGTGACCTTGAGCGCGGCCGCCGCGGCCGGATTCTCGTTGATCTTCGCCATCACCGCCTCGCGCGCGCGGTTGAAATACTCGCGGTTGGTGGCGACGAACTCGCGAGACGTCCGCAGGCCCGCGAGATAGCCGTTGATCTCCGGCATCACGTAGCGGGCTACCATGTCCCAGCTGCGCCGCGTGTTCTCCGGGTTGGCCCAATCGTGGACGAAGCCGACGACCGTCCCGAACCCGCCGGAGAGCTCGAGCACCGCTTTGATCCGCGTCACGAGATCGTCCGGCGTGCCGATCGTGGCGACGGCGCCGGGGACGAAGGCGGTCTTGTCCACCGCTTCGTCGGCGGTCTTGTAGGGACGCGCGCCGGGCCGCTGCAGGGTGGCCGTGATGTACTCGTTGTGGTGGCGCAGCAAGCCGTCTCGAGCTTCGGCGCGGGCCTGCTCGCGGGTCTCGGCGATGTGCCAGCTCATCAGCACGCGCCAGCTCTTGCGGTCGACGGTCTGGCCGTGCTCGGCGGCCGCGGCCTCCGCGAAGCTCCATTGCGTCGGCAGGGCGTTGAGACCTTCTTCGGACAGCGACCCGATCGAGATGATGCCGATCCCGTGCTTGCCGGCCAGGGTCATGCCCGAGGGGCTGATCTGGGAGGCCACCGCGAAGGGCATGTCCTCCTGCAACGGCAGAAGCTGGAGCGCGGCGTCCTGCAAGGTGAACCAGTCGGACCTGATCGTCAAGCGCTCGCCGCGCATCAGGCGGCGGATGACGCCGATGGCCTCGTCCTGACGGTCGCGCAGCAGCATCGGATCGATCCCGAGCGTGTGGGCGTCCGATGCCAGGGCCCCCGGGCCCGAGCCGAAGATCACCCGTCCGCCGGTCATGTAGTCGAGCTGCACCATCCGCTGTGCGACGTTGAACGGGTGGTGATAGGGCAGGGAGACGACGCCGGTGGCGAGCTTGATGCGCTTCGTCCGTTCGCCCGCGGCGGCCAGGAACATCTCGGGCGAGCCGATCATCTCCCAGCCGCTGGAGTGATGCTCGCCGCACCAGAACTCGTCGTAGCCGAGCTTGTCGAGGTGCTCGACGAAGTCGAGATCGCGGCGGAACTGCAGCATCGGATGCTCGCCGATCGGATGGTGAGGAGCGAGGAACGCGCCGAAGCCCAGTCGGTTCATGAGCAGGTACAGTACCTCTTGACACCTCCGCTCCGCCAGCGGAACATCCGGCCCAATGCGACAGATTGCGGACGAGGAGCGCTTACCAGCCGACGTCGACGATCAACCGCTCGTGCGGGCTGCGGCCGCTCTGCAGCCGGTCATTCGTCGCCATCACGACGAGATCGAGCGCGAGCAGCGCCTGCCGAAGGCGCTGGTCGCGCAGTTTCATGCCGCCGGCTTCTATAGCATGGTCATCCCGCGTGAGCTGGGCGGTCTCCAGGTCGACCCGCTGACCTACGTGCGTGTCGTCGAGCTGCTCGCCGAGGCCGCCGGCTCGGCCGGCTGGAACGTGGCCAACAACAGCATCGGCCAGCTCGTCACGCTCGGGTTACCGGACGAGGGCGTCCAGGAGATCTACGGGCACCGCGCGGACACGGTCATCGCCGGCACCGCCGTGATGGGAGGCGGGCGGGCCGTGCCCGTCGACGGCGGCTATCGGGTCAGCGGTCGCTGGCCCTTTGGCACCGGCTGCCAGGAGAGCTCCTGGATGCTCGGCAGCTTCCAGATTTTCGACGGCGAGCAGCCGCGCCGCAGCCCGGATGGCGCCTCGGTCTACTGGCGCGGGCTTTTCGCGCGCTCGGAAGCGCGGATCGTCGAGGGCAGCTGGGACGTGACCGGGATGCGCGCGACGGGCAGCTTCGACTGGACGGTCGACGACGTCTTCCTGCCGGAGCGGCGAACGATGGTCCACGCCGGCGTCCCGCTGGACAACCAGTGGAAGCGCTGGCCGGGGATCTCGTACGCCTTGCCCGCTCAGGCCTGGGTCGGACCCCACCACTGCGCCGTGATCACGGGCATCGCGCGGGCCGGCATCGACGCGTTGATCGAGCTGGCGGCCGAGAAGACGCCGCGCGGCCGGACCGGCCGACTCGGCGACAACCCTCAAGTCCAGGACGCGGTCGGCCGGGCCGACGCGATCCTGAACGCCGGTCGCGCCGGCCGTACCGCGATGATCACCGAGATCTGGAACACCGTGGCGGCCGGCGAGGAGACCACCCTCGAGCAGCGGGCCCGCTGCCGATTGGCCGCGGTCCATGCCGGCGACTGCGCCCGCGAGGCGATGGATCTGATGTACCGGCAGGGTGGTAGCACATCCTACCGGCGTGAGAGCCGTCTGGCCGAATGCTGGCGCGATCTCCAAGTGGTCGGTCAGGCGGCCACACTCGCGCCGGAGTGGTACCCGATTGGCGGCCGGGCCCTGATGAGCATGGATCCGGGCCCCCGGCTGCGGTAGCCCCGCCCGGCCCTGCGCCTTCAGGAATTTCAGCCCGGTTCCGGCCGTTGTCGATTTCGGGCGGCCTCGGTCGACGTATTAATGAATTCCGAGAAAGGAGCCAATCCATGGGGGCGAAGGCGGAGGCACTGGCCGCGCAGATCGAGGGAAAGGCCCGGGACGCCGTGACGACGCTTCAGAAGCTGGGCGACGGCGACTGGAAAAAGGTCACAGCCGCCGAGAAGTGGACGGTGGGCGCGACGGCGCACCATCTGGCGGGGGGACTGGAGGCGGTGGCGGGCATCGTGAGCGGCATCGTGACGGGCGCGCCGCCGCGCGGCGGCTTCACCCGCGCCGTGCTGGACCAGATGAACGCTCAGCACGCCAGAGAGCACGCCGACTGCGCGCGCGCGGAGACGCTCGCGCTCTTCCAGAAGGGCGCGGCGGCCGCATCCGCGGTGGTCCGTGGCCTGTCCGACGATCAGCTGGCCAAGAGCGGAACCGTGTTCACCGATGCGCCGCCCATGACGGCCGAGCAGCTCATCATGCTCGGCTTGGTCTCGCACATCGACGAGCACATGGGGAGCATCCGGAAGACGGTCGGCGTGTAACGCGCGTCGAGCGCGTGCTCATCTCGGACGGCGAGCGGCTGACTCGGCTGAGGCGAGCGCGCTTACCCCGGCCGCGTGAACCGTTCCCGGCGCCAGTGCGTGCACGACATGCCGAAGGCCAGGATGGCGGCGACGCTGAGCATCCCCAGCCATGAGATCGCCGCCACATTCTCGATCGGCAGCCAGCCCCAGCTGGCCACGAGCCAGTAGAGCGCGGCCAGGAACGCGTTGGCCAGCAGCAGGCCGAAGCCGCCGTACGAGCGTACGGCAAGTCGCACGCAGATGAACCATCCGATCAGCAGCACGACGCCGGCGAAGACGGTCGGCGGCTGCCATTCGAACCCGGTGCTCCTGACCCAGGCGTAGAACGAGTAGCGGGTGGGATTGTAGGTGGCGCCGACCACGAGCAGCGCGAAGGCGAACCGGGCCAAGAAGCCGCCGAGTGTGAGCCGGGCGCTGGCCGCCATCGGGCGATTATATCGCCTGTCCACGCAAGCGACGTGCGACGCCGGCCGAGGGGAGCCGGCAACGGGTCGATCGAGCGAGGTGAATCGTGTCGGGCCGCCGCCGGGATGGGCTGAGACGGAATTTGTAGACCGTGCGTGCCCGCGTGCGCTAAGTACGAGGAGTGAGGACATCGCTGCTCGCGGCGCTGTGGCTCGTCCTGGCGCTAACCGTGCCCGCCCGGGCGCAGGGTCCCACCCCGCTCGGGCTCGAGGACCTGACGTGGACCGAGCTGCGGTCCCTGGTGCGCGCCGGAAAGACGACGGTGCTCATGCCCATCGGCGGCACCGAGCAGAATGGCCCGCACATGGCCCTGGGCAAACACAACGTCCGGGTCAAAGCGCTCGCCGAGCGCATCGCGCACGACCTCGGTAACGCCCTCGTCGCGCCGGTGCTGTCGTACGTTCCCGAGGGCACCATAGAGCCGCCGACCGGCCACATGCGCTTCCCGGGAACCATCACCGTGCGCGAAGAGACGTTTCGTCAGACACTGGATTCGGCGGCGCGCAGCTTCCGCCTTCACGGGTTCCGTGACATCGTCTTCCTCGGTGATCACGGCTCGACGCAGTCCGGCGAGCGCGCCGTCGCCGCGCGCCTGAACCGCGAGTGGGCGGCGACACCGGTTCGAGTGCACGCGATCGAGGAGTACTATCGTGCGGCGACCGCCGGGTTCGAAGCGCTGCTGAAGACCCGAGGGTATCGTGCCGAGGAGATCGGTCAGCATGCCGGACTTGCCGACACCTCGCTCACCCTCGCGCTCGAGCCGCGGCTGGTCCGCGCCACGCCGCGCGAAGAGCCGGCACCCGGCGAGCGCAGCGGCGTCGAGGGTGATGCTCGACGAGCCAGCGCCGAGCTCGGGCGTCTCGGCGTCGACTTGATCGTCACGCAGTCTGTCACGGCCATTCGTAAATCAATCGAGAGCTCCAAGAGGTGAAAGTGCCCATGACCGGTCTCACGAGGCTCGCGCTCGTCCTGGGTCTCAGTGTCGTCGCCGTCGGGGGCGTGGCGGCCGTCGAGACCGTCCCCGGCATGCCGCCAGTGGTCGACCCAACCAATCTTTACAGCGAGACCACGGCCGACAAGCTGAGTGCCGCGGCCGCCAAGGCCTTGCCGCGCGTGTACGTGCCCAATCTGCAGTCCAACGATGTCAGCGTGATCGATCCGGCGACGCTCAAGGTCATCGACCGATTTCCCGTGGGCGTGAACCCCCAGCACGTCGTCCCGTCCTGGGATCTCACGACCCTGTGGGTCACCAACAACGCCGAGCATCGCACCGATGGCACGCTGACCCCGATCGATCCGCTCACGGGCAAGCCGGGCCCGCCCGTCGCCGTCGACGATCCGTACAACATGTACTTCACGCCGGATGGGCGTTCGGCCATCGTCGTGGCCGAGGCGCTCAAGCGGCTCGACTTCCGCGATCCGAAGACGATGGCGCTGCAGAGCTCGCTGGCGGCCCCCGGATGCGCCGGCATCAACCACGGCGACTATTCGATCGACGGCCGATACCTGATCATGACGTGCGAGTACCAGGGCCGGCTCGTGAAGATCGACTGGATCAACCGCAAGGTCCTCAGCTACCTCAAGCTGTCGGGCGGCGGCATTCCCCAGGACATCCGAGTGAGCCCGGACGGCAAGGTGTTCTACGTCGCCGAGCTACGACGTGGCGGTGTCTACGTGATCGACGGCGATGCGTTCAAGGAGATCGGCTTCGTCAAGACCGGCGTCGGCACCCACGGACTCTATCCCAGCCGCGACGGAACGAAGCTCTATGTCGCCAACCGCGGCTCGTCTCAGATCGGCGGCAAGCCGCGCGGCCCCGGCAGCGTCGCGGTGATCGATTTCGCGACGCGCAAGGTCGTGGCGACGTGGCCCATCCCCAAGGGCGGGAGCCCCGACATGGGCAACGTGAGCGCCGATGGGAAGCGTCTCTGGCTCTCAGGCCGCTACGACAATGTCGTGTACGTCATCGATACGACCACGGGCGAGGTCGTCACGATTCCCGTCGGCAAGGAGCCGCACGGCCTCACGGTGTGGCCACAGCCCGGGCGCTACTCGCTCGGCCACACCGGCAACATGCGCTGAGCGAGCCGACGGTGCGGCCCCGCCGCGTTTGACCGCCCCTCGCCCTCTTCATATACTCTCGCCGGATGTCCGCGCCGGTGACTCGTCTCCTCCGCATCGGCATCGACACCGGCGGCACGTTCACCGACGTCGTGGCGATCGACGAGGCCACCGGCGCGATCTTCACCACCAAGACGCCGTCGACGCCCCACGATCCGTCGATCGGCGTGCTCGACGGCATTCGCAAGATCCTGCGGGTCGCGCGCGACGGGTCGTCCATCCCGTCGGCGACGCCGTCGCGACCGACCGTCGCCGCCGTTTCGCACGGAACGACCGTGGCCACCAACGCGCTCCTCCAGGAGCGCTTTCCCGGCCTGGGACTCGTCACCACCGAGGGCTTCCGTCACGTCCTGGAAATCGGGCGGCAGGCCGTCCCGCGCGGGTACGGCAACTCTTACTTCTGGGTCAAGCCGGAGCGCATCGTTCCGCTCCACCTGGTGCGCGAGGTCCCCGAGCGCCTGAATTTTCGCGGCGAGGTCCTGCGCTCGTTCGACGAAGCGGCCGCCGTCACGACGGCGCGCTGGTTCCGGGACAAGGGCATCGACTCCATCGGCGTGAGCTTCATCCACGCCTACGCAAACTCCGAGCACGAGCAGCGCATGCGCGCCGTCCTCGAGCGCGAGCACCCCGGCGCGCACGTGTCGATCTCGTCCGAGGTGCTGCCCGAGTATCGCGAGTACGAGCGCACGGTGACGACGCTCGTGGACGCCTTCGTGAAGTCGCGCGTGGCGGCCTACGTGGGCGCGATCCAGACGCGCCTCGACGCCGAGCTCGGAGCGGGCGTGCCTTTCTACGTGATGAAGTCGAACGGTGGGGTGATCTCGGCGCGTGAAGTCGCGGCCCAGCCGATCACGACGATCCTGAGCGGCCCCGCCGCGGGCGCGCTCGGCGCGAGCCTGCTCGCCAGGGCCGCGGGCTTCGACCGCGTGCTCACCGCGGATGCCGGCGGCACGAGCACCGACGTCTGTCTCGTCGAGCACGGGGTACCCGGTCTCACCACCGACGGCGCGGTGGGGCGCTTCCCGGTCAAGGTGCCCATGATCGACATCGTCACCGTGGGCGCCGGCGGCGGCAGCGTCGCGTGGGTCGCGCCCGACGGAGGGCTCAAGGTGGGCCCGCGGAGCGCGGGCGCCGATCCCGGCCCGCTCTGCTACGGACGCGGCGGTACTGAGCCAACGACGACCGATGCCCATCTGCTGCTGGGCCGCATCCCGCCGCGGTTGCTCGGCGGCGAGATTCCGCTCAGTGTCGAGCGCGCCCGGGAAGGGATCGCCGCGCTCGCGGCGCGTCTCGGCCTCGAGCCCGCTCGGGCCGCCGACGGCGTTCTCGAGATCGCGGCCTGGAACCAGGCCAACGCCATCCAGCAGGTGTCGGTCAAGCGCGGGCTCGACCCGCGCGACTACACGCTCGTCGCCTTCGGCGGCTCCGGTCCCTTGCTGGCCGGACGGCTCGTGGATCTCCTGCGCCTGCGGGCCGCGCTGATTCCGCTCTCACCGGGCAACGTGTCGGCCTTCGGGCTGCTCACGGTGGACCTCAAGAACGACTACGTGCAGACCTTCGTCCAGCGCCACGATCGCCTCGACTACGCGACGGTGAACGCACACCTGGCACGCCTCGAGGCGCTGGCCCGCGCGGCGCTCGCCGCCGAGGGCTTCGCCGAGCACGCGATGCGCGTCGAGCGCAGCGCCGATCTGCGATATTTCGGACAGGCGTGGGAGGTCGCCGTGGAGCTGCCCTCGGGCACGGTCGACGAGCCGGGCGCGGCCGTGGCGGCCGAGCGTTTCCACGACGCCCACGAGCAGCGCTACGGCTACAGCTATCGGCGCGCGGCCGAGCGCGGGGCGACCGGGCGCCAGACGGTCGAGTGGGTGAATCTGCGGGTCACCGGCGTCGGGCCGATCGCACGGCCCAAGCTGCGCGAGCGGCCGCCGGGTGACGGGCGGCCCGCCCGCGCGCTCACCGGCACGCGAACGGTCGTCTTCTCGGAGAAACCCGTCGAATGTCCGGTGTACGAGCGCACGCGCCTCGCGCCGGGCGACACGCTCGCCGGACCGGGGGTCGTCGAGGAGTACGGCGCGACCACGGTGGTCTATCCCGGCCAGCGCATCGAGGTGGATCGCTTTGGCAATCTGATCCTCACGCGCGCAGGCGCGTCGGTGGGAACGGCGTGAAGAAGGGACCAGCGATCGACCCGATCGTCATCCAGATCGTCGAGGGCACGCTCGCCTCGGTCGAGGCCGAGGTCGAGGCCGCGATCGAGCGCACGTCGCGCTCGCCCATGATCCGCGAGGCGCGCGATTTTCGCGCCGGGATCCACGACCGCCGGTGCCGCAAGCTCACGGGACGCTCGTACTCCGCGCTCGTCCAGCCCATCGTGCGTGATTTCCCGCCGGCGACAATGCGGCCGGGGGACGTCTTCTTCCACAACGACGTCTACGGCTCCGAGGGCGGGATCGGCCATCTGCCCGATCTCTGCGTGACGGTGCCGGTGTTCGCCGACGGCCTCGTGGTCGCGTTCGTCCAGGCCTTCGGCCATCACGACGACATCGGCGGGGCCGTGCCCGGTTCGATGCCCTCGCACGCGACCAGCGCCTATCAGGAAGGCCTCATCGTTCCGCCGGTCCGGATCTACCAGGCCGGGGTGCCGAACGACGATCTCATCAAGGTGCTGGTGCGAAACTCGCGGCTGCCCGACAGCCTGCGCGGCGATCTCGACAGCGAGGTGGCGGCGTGCCGGATGGGGGCCGAGCGGCTCGGCGATCTGTTCCACCGCTACGGCCGGGAGCAGGTCGAGGCCTGCTTCGATGCCATCCTCGAGCGGACGACCGAGACGTTCCGGCGCGAGCTCCTCTCGAAGATTCCCGATGGAACCTATGTGTGGGAAGACTACGCCGAGCACGACGGTGTCGATCCGCCGCGCCTGCACACGCAGCGGATGACGCTCACCAAACGCGACGACCGCTTGATCATCGACTTCGCGGGGACCAGCCCGCAGGCGAAGGGGCCGATCAATCACGCCGGCGACTACGCCGACGGCGTGTTCCTCAAAAAGTGGCTGGCGCCCATCCTGAGAAACCTCGCCGACTCGCCCGAGCGCATGGCCGAGCTCGACGTCAACGAGGGCGTCGTCCCCCTGATCGAGCTGCGGTTCCCGCCACCCGGGACCTTGCTCACGCCCGTCTTCCCGGCGCCGACCAACGCGCGGACGTTCGTCCTCCTGCGCCAGCTCGGTATCCTCGCGGGGGTCATCGCCAAGGCGGTCGGCGGGCGCATGCCGGCTGATCAGGAGACGATCCGCTACACCGGGTTCCACGGCGTCGATGCGGACGGACAGTTCTATCTCATGCGCGAGGTGCTCGGCGGCGGCTCGGGCGGCCGTTACTACGCCGACGGCTCCGATACGATCCACGTCGTTCCCGACAGTAAGAACCTGCCCGTCGAGTTCACCGAGACGCGGTTTCCGCTGATCGTCGAGCGGCTCGCGCTGGCGACAGACTCGGGAGGCGCCGGCGCGCGGCGCGGCGGACTCGGGTATCTCAAGGAGTTCCGCGTGCTCCGCGAGAGCGCGTTTCTCTGCGTGGCCGACCGCGCCATCCTCTCCTGCTGGGGGCTGCGCGGAGGCAAGGCGGGCGCGCCTTTCCGCGTCACGATCGATCCCGGCGGCCCGAACGAGCACGTCTTGCCGGGGCTCGTCGACGACGAGCCGGTCCCGGCCGGCACGCTCGTGCGCGTCGAGACGACGGGCGGCGGCGGATGGGGGGATCCGCTCGACCGTGAGCCCGAATTGGTCGCGCTGGATGCGCTCGAGGGCAAGATCAGCGCGCGGGCGGCGCGCGAGGACTACGGCGTCGTGCTGGCGGGCGCCGACGGCGCGTGCCCAGCGGACGGCGCCCCGCGAGTGGACAGCGCCGCCACTCGTGCGCTCCGCGACCGGCTGCGCGCGGCCCGCGGCCGGCGGCCGTTCTTCGATCGGGGCCCCGGCTATCGCACGCTCGCCGGCGTGGATCACGCCGAGGTCGACTTCGTGGACGCGCGCGGCGCCGACTAGCGCCTACTTCTTCTGCTCCGCATCAGCTCGAGCGACTGGGGCGTCGTGCTCAGGAGCCCGCGAAGCGTGCCGACGAACGTCGGAAAGAACGTCATCAGCACGACGATCGCGATCTTCGAGCCCTGCTCGACGCCGAACCACACGATGGCGAGCGGGGCCAGGGCGATGATCGGCACCGACGCCGAGGCCACCGCGTAGGGCAGGACGAGACCGGCGAAGCCCGGCGAGATGCTGGCCGCCATTGCGGCGAGGATTCCCCCACCGCAGCCGAGCGCCCAGCCGATCACCGCCTCCGTGAACGTGTAGAGCCCAGCTTCCACGAGAATGGGGTAGGTCTGGCGCAAGCTCTGCACGATCACGTGCGGCGCGGGGTGCAGGTAGAACTCGATCGAGAACGCGAAGACCATCGCCTCCCAGAGGGCAAGCCCCATCACGAGCACGAGCGCCGCCGGCGCGTATTCGCGCAGGCGCATCATGGCGTGATCGAGCCTCCCGGACGCGTCCGATCATCGCCGAGCCCCGTGTCTTCCCGCAGGCTCTGGCGGACCTCGGTCACCACCTCGAAGAACCGCGCGAGCGCGCGGGTCTTTTCGGCGCGCGGGCGCGGCCGGTCGACGGTCACGATGCGGTCGATGCGGCCCGGACGCGGGCTCATGACGACGATCCGGCTCGACAGAAAGACCGCCTCCGCGATGCTGTGCGTGACGAAGAGCACGGTGGCGGCCGTCTCGGCGCAAACCTGCAAGAGCTCCTGGTTGAGCCGCTCGCGGGTCATCTCGTCGAGCGCGCCGAACGGCTCGTCCATCAAGAGTATCGACGGGTTCAGCGCGAGGGCGCGGGCGATCGACACGCGCTGCTGCATGCCGCCCGAAAGCTGCCAGGGATAGTGGCCGGCGAACTCCTGGAGGCCCACCAGGCGAAGGAGCGCCCGCGGCCGCTGCTCTCGCTCGGCGCGCGGCCGGCCGGCCAGCTCGAGCGGCAGCTGCACGTTCTCGAGCACGGTGCGCCACTCGTAGAGCACCGGTGTCTGGAACACGATGCCGTAATCGCGATCGAGGCGGGCCTGGCGCGCGCTCTTGCCTTTCACGCGCACCGTCCCCGCCGACGGCTCGACGAGGTCGCTCACGACGCGGAGGAGCGAGGACTTGCCGCACCCGGAGGGGCCGATGATCGAGACGAACTCGCCGGCTTCCACGTCGAGGGAGACCGCCCGCAGCGCCTCGGTGGCGCCGGCGCGACTCTCGAAGGTCTTACCAACGCCCTCGAGCTCGATGATCGGCGCGCCCATGGAGCCTCTAGATCGCCGGCGCGGTGCGCGACCAGGCCACGACCCGCCGCTCGACGGCGGCCACGGCGTGATAGAAGACGATGCCGATCACCGCCGACACGAGGATCGCGGCCCACAGATTGGCGGGGCGCCAGTTGTAGTACTGCGCGGCGTTGATGATCACGACGCCCATGCCGAAACGGCTCCCCACGGGCAGCTCGCCCACGATCGCGCCGATGACGCTGGCGGTGGCCGCGAGGCGCAGCGCCGTGAACAGATAGGGGAGAGCGGCCGGGAACCGCAGCTTGAAGAAGACCTGTCGCGAGCTCGCCGCCAGCGCGCGCATGAGCGCGAGGGCGTCGGGATCGACGGCCCGGAGCCCTCGTGACATGTTGACGGTCACCGGAAAGAAGGTCAGGTACGCGGCGATCACCGCCTTCGAGAACCAGGACGTCCCCAGCCAGACCACCACCATCGGCGCGATGGCGAGGATCGGCACCGTCTGCGACGCGACGACGTACGGCAAGAGCCCGCGTTCGAGCCAGCGCGAGTGCGCGAAGCCGATGGCGAGAACGAGGCCGGTCACGCCGCCCAGCGCGAACCCGATCAGGCTCTCGAGCGCCGTGTAGCTCGCGTTCTGGGTCATGATCCACCACCAGCGCTCGCCGCCGGCGCCCTCACGCAGGAAGTCCAGCGCGATCTCGTGGAGGTGGGGAAGCTGATAGCTCGGCAGCGCGAAGAGAGCCTTGGCGGCTTCCCAGATCAACGCGATCACGACGACCACCACGAGCGAGGGGAGTGGACGGCGTGGACGTCCTGCGGCGCGGTCGTCTCCCGTCGAGCTCACCCGCGGAATTATACGTCGGTGCAATGGAGAGACGAGGGAGGGGGCGGCCCGACGCTCAGCGGGCGCCGTTTTCCCTGAGGATCTGCTCGATGGCCTTCGAGTTCCGTGCGAGATTCAGCGCTGAATCACCGAACGTGCGCTTGGCATTGACGTCGGCGCCGCGCGCGATGAGCAGCCGTACGAGCTCGACGTCGTTCTGGGTGATCGCGAGTCGCCATGCGAAGCGATCCCGTCAAATGAAGAGTTACGAATTCAGCGTAGCAAGGGCGCGCATCGATCCAGGCATGTTTTGGGTCGGCGAGGGTAAAGGCTGCAGCCCGGCGTGTCGGTTCCGCAGTAGAATGACGCGACGGCCGATCCCAGCGCGACAGTGGTGGCGGACCGGCCGGACCGGCGCCGGTCCCGGCTCGAGCGCACTCCGGGCACGTGACTGCGATACTGGCGTCACAGAGAACCGCCGCCATACATAAAGGGGACAAGGGATGGCACAACCCGCGAAGTCCAAGACCGGCCGTCGTGACTTCCTGAAGCTCGCCGCCGGGGCTGCCTCCGCCGCAGGCATCGCCTGGGCGCCCTGGATCGCCCGCAAGGTCGAGGCCAAGCCGTCGACGATCGTCTTCGCCCGCGAAAGCTCGTACGTGAAGAACTTCGACGAGCACTTCATCAAGGTGATGATCCCGGCCTACCAGAAGGCCACCGGCATCAAGATCGACTACCAGATTCAGGCCGCCGGCGGCAGCGCGGTGCCCCAGTTGGTCTCGATGGTCGAGAACAAGTCGGGCGCCGACCTGGCCTGGGTTCAGCAGGAGTGGCTCTACCGCGACGCCCTGGTGGACGTGTCCGACGTCGCCGAGGCGGTGGGCAAGGAGCAAGGCGGCTGGTACGACGAGATCAAGGCCCTGTCCGTCGACAACGGCAAATGGAAGTCCGTGCCCCAGGCGAACATCGGCCAGTGCATGGTCTACCGGAAGGACTGGTTCGACGAAGCTGGGTTCAAGCATTTCCCCGAGACCTGGGACGAGTTCCTCGAAGCGGGCATCAAGCTCAAGGCCAAGGGCCATCCGTACGGCATGTCGATGGGCCATGGCTTCGCCGACAACTACTCCTGGCTCTACCCGCTGCTGTGGTCCTACGGCGTGACGGTCATGGACAAGGCCGGCAAGAAAGTCGCGCTCGACACCAACGAGACCGCGAAGGCCGTCGATTACGTCCGCAGACTATACAAGCAAGCCTGCATCGACGACTGCGTGGGCTGGCTCGACCCGCACAACAACAAGGCCTTCCTGACCAGCCAGATCTCGTGCACCAACAACGCCTACAGCATCATGGTGTCGGCCAAGCGCGACCTGCCCGAGATGGGCAAGGTGATCGACCACGCGCTGAATCCCAAGGGCCCCAACGGCCAGCGCTACCACTCGCTGGTGCCGGTCACGCACGGCGTGTTCGCCTACGGCCCCGACCCGCAGGCGGCCAAGGACTTCCTGCGCTGGACCATGGACCCCAAGCAGTTCCGCCCGTGGATCGCCTCCGGCGACATGTACTTCGCGCCGTACCTGCACGCGTACGACAAGATTCCCGAATGGGACATCGAGCCGCGCGTGAAGCCTTATCACCAGGTGCTCGAGACCGGGAAGCTCACGTCGTGGCCGGCGCCGGCCAACCGCGCCCACGGCACGGTCATCAATCGCTGGGTCGTGATCGACATGTTCTCGAAGGCCTGCCTGGGCGCGCCGACCAAGACCGTCATCGCGGAGGCGGTGGCGCAGCTCAAGTCGATCTACGGGTAGCGAATGAACCCGGTCGTCGAGGCCTCGCGCGCGACCGCGCTGGAGTCGCGCGCGTACCGGCCCGTGGGAGTGAGCCGGCTGCGCGAGTTCATCGAGCGCGAGTGGGTGTTCAGCTGGCTCATCCTCACGCCGCCCGTATTGTTCCTGCTGGCCTTCCTGGGCTATCCGTTCTTCTACGGCGTGTACCTGAGCTTCTTCCGCCGCGAGGTGGCCGGTCCTCCTACGTTCGTGGGTTTCGGCAACTTCGTCACGCTCGCGAACGATCCGATCTTCTGGCAGTCCGTTGGCAACACGGTCAAGTTCACGGGGGCCGCGACCGTGCTGAAGGCATTCGGTGGGCTCGGCATGGCCCTGGTGATGAACCAGAACTTCAAGTTCAAGGCCATCACCCGGGCGGTGCTGCTGCTGCCCTTCATCGTCCCCACCGTGCTCAGCACCGTCGCGTGGCAATGGATCTACGACCCGGGCCTGGGTCTCTTCAACCGCCTGCTGGTGGAGAGCGGGCTCGCGAAGACCGGGCCGTCGTGGCTCGGCACGCCGACGATGGCCATGATCTCGGTCATCATCGTCAACACGTGGCGCGGTCTGCCGTTCTTCGGCATCTCTATTCTCGCGGGGCTGCAGACCATTCCCGTCGATCAGCACGAGTCGGCGACCATCGACGGCGCGGGTACCTGGGATCGCTTCCGCCATGTCACGTTGCCCTCGCTGCTGCCCGTCATCCTCATCGTCACGACGTTCTCGATCATTCTCACGTTCTTCGACTTCCAGCTCGTCTACGTGCTTACCGGCGGCGGCCCGGCCAACTCCACGCACCTGATGGCCACGTACGCCTACAGTCTCAGCATGGGCGCGGGGCAGATGGGGCTCGGCTCCGCCGTGGCCCTCAGCATGGTGCCGGTGCTGGGGTTGCTGCTCGTGCTGCTCACCTACTACGTGCGGAAGGATTGACATGGTCGGCGAGCTGACGTGGCGCAAGCGGCTCCTGGGGCTGTGGGCGCCGCTCGCGCTGTTCAGCGTCGTCGCGCTGTTTCCATTCACGTGGATGGCGGCCACGTCGCTCAAGACCAACGCCGAGCTGTACGACCCCAAGGCCATGCCGCTGACGATCCGGCATCCGTCCCTGGTCCACTACATCAGCCTGCTCCAGGAGACGAACTTCTTGACCTGGATCGCCAACACGATGCTGGTGGCGGCCGTGGCCACCGGCATCTCGCTGCTGCTCGGCACCATGCTGGCCTATCCGCTGGCCCGCATGCGGTTTCGCGGCGCGCCGCTGCTCGCGATCACCGTGGCCGTGACCTATCTGGTTCCGCAGTCGCTCCTGTTCGTGCCGATGGCCGACCTCATCGGCCGGCTGAAGCTCGGCAACACGCTGAGCGCCGTGATGCTGACCTATCCCACCTTGCTCGTGCCGTTCATCGCATGGCTCTTGATGGGGTACTTCAAGACGGTGCCGAAGGAGCTGGAGGAGCAGGCCCTGATCGACGGCGCCAGCCGCTGGCGCGCGATGACCCGCGTGATCCTCCCGCTCTGCATGCCCGGCTTCATCTCCGCCGGCATCTTCGCCTTCACCCTGGCGCAGAACGAGTTCCTGTACGCGCTGCTCTTCCTCAGCCGCTCCGACGTGCGCACCGTGCCGATCGGCGTCGTGGGCGAGCTGATCCGCGGCGACGCCTTCTACTGGGGCCAGCTGATGGCCGGGGCGCTGCTGGGCTCCGTGCCGGTCGCGCTCATCTATTCGTTCTTCGTGAAGTACTACGTCGCCGGGCTCACCGCCGGCGCCGTCAAGGGCTAGGGCGGCGCCTCAGCGGCCTGTTCGGGCATCCAACAACGCTACTGGACCAACGCCCGATGGCGGCGCCTTGAAGCTTGAGGAACTCTAAGGAGCGCACGAGAGGTGCCCATTGAGCCACGAGCATGCCGACGCGCTGGTGTTTTTCGGAGCGACGGGCGATCTCGCCCACAAGAAGATCTTTCCCGCGCTGCAGGCGCTGGCCCGGCACGCCCACCTCGAGATCCCGGTGGTCGGTGTCGCGAAATCCGGCTGGACGCTCGATCAGCTGAAGGCTCGCGCGCGGGACAGCGTCGAGCGACACGGCGGCCTCGATCGCGCCGCATTCGCCCGCCTGAGCGGCCGCCTGCGCTACATCGACGGCGACTACAGCGATCCGGCGACGTTCAGCCGCCTACGCCGGGAGCTCGGCGACGCGCAGCACCCGACTCACTATCTGGCGATTCCGCCCAGCCTCTTCGAGAGCGTCGTTCGGCACCTCGGGGAGTCGGGCTGTGCCAAGGGCGGGCGCGTCGTCATCGAGAAGCCGTTCGGTCGGGACCTGGCGACCGCGCGGACGCTGAACGCGGTCGTGCACCAGAGCTTCAGCGAAGACAACGTCTTCCGCATCGACCACTATCTGGGCAAGAACACGGTCCAGAACCTGCTCTTTTTCCGTTTCGCCAACTCGTTTCTCGAGCCCGTGTGGAATCGGCAGTACGTCGAGAGCGTCCAGATCACGATGGCCGAAGATTTCGGCGTCGAGGGGCGGGGGACGTTCTACGACGAGACCGGCGCCCTGCGCGACGTCGTCCAGAACCATCTGCTGCAGGTGCTGACGAACATCGCGATGGAGCCTCCGCCCGGCCTGGACGCCGAGCTGCTGCGGGACGAAAAGGCGAAAGTGCTGAAGGGGATCCGTCCGCTGTCCCCGCGCGACGTCGTCCGCGGCCAGTTCCGCGGCTATCGCGCCGAGCCGGGCGTCAGGGCGACTTCGCCTGTCGAGACCTTCGTGGCGGTCAAACTCGAGATCAACTCGTGGCGATGGAAGGGCGTGCCCTTCTATATCCGCGCGGGCAAGTGCCTGCCCGCGACGGTCACCGAAGTCCTCGTCAAGCTGCGCCAGCCGCCGGCGGTCTTCTCGGCGCTTCCGCCTCCGGCCAACTACTTCCGTTTTCGCGTCACCCCCGAGCTGATGATCGCGGTGGGCGCTCTGGTCAAGAAAGCCGGCGAAGCGACCGAAGGGCAGCAGGTCGAGCTCGTGATCACCGAGGCATCCGACCCGGCCGAGATGGGCGCCTACGAGGAGCTTCTGGTCGACGCGCTACGCGGAAATTCCGGCCGCTTTGCTCGGCGCGACTACGTCGAAGAGGCGTGGCGAATCGTGGATCCCATCCTGCGCGGCGGTGATCGTGTGTACGAGTACGACCCGGGTACGTGGGGACCGCTCGAGGCGAACGCGCTGATCGCGTCCGACGGCGGGTGGTTCGATCCGACGACGAGGCCATAACCGGATGGACGGTGCGGCGACCGGAGGAGCCATGGACCACCCGAACACATCGCCACGCGGCTGGGACCTGACCCGAATCGTACTCGGCGTGATGACCATCGGCGGGTTGGCGATGGCCAGCTTCTGGGTGCTCAGACCGTTCTTGCTGGCCACGATCTGGGCCACGATGATCGTCGTGGCCACCTGGCCGACCTTGCGCGCGGTGCAGGCGCGCCTCTGGGGCAAGCGCGCGCTCGCGGTCGCCGTCATGACCGTCGTGATGCTGCTGCTCATTGCCCTCCCCCTGGCGACGGCCGTCATCGGCGTCGCCGAGCGGACGGACGAGATTGTCGCGTGGTCGAAATCGCTCGCGGAATACGTGCTGGCGGGACCGCCCGAGTGGGTCGCGCGGCTGCCGCTGGTGGGCGGAAAGCTGGCGCAACGGTGGCAGGCGGTCGCGTCCGCGTCGTCCGACGAGCTCCAGACTCAGGCGGCTCCCTACCTCAGGGACGTCGCCCACTGGATCCTCGGCCAGATCGGAACCGTCGGCACGCTGTTGGTCGAGCTTCTGCTGACCGTGATCATCTCGGTGATCCTCTACGCGAACGGAGAGTCGGCCGCGGCCGGCGTGCTGGCCTTCACCCGCCGGCTGAGCGGTCAGGCCGGCGAGCGCGCCGCGGTGCTCTCGGCCCGCGCGATTCGCGCCGTCGCGCTGGGTATCGTGGTCACCGCGCTGATCCAGTCGGTCATCGGCGGTATCGGGCTCTTCATCACGGGCGTTCCCTACGCGCTGCTCCTCACCTCGGTCATGTTCTTGCTCGGTGTCGCTCAGATCGGCCCCATTCCGGTGCTGCTCGGCGCGGTGGTGTGGGCGTTCTGGAACAGCGGGACGTTCTGGGGCTCGCTGATGCTCCTGTGGGCGATCGTGACGGGGAGCCTCGATAATGTCCTGCGGCCGATCCTGATCAAGCGAGGGGCTGATTTGCCGCTGCTCCTGATCTTCGCGGGCGTGCTCGGCGGTCTGTTGGCGTTCGGGATGATTGGTCTGTTCGTCGGGCCCGTCGTGCTCTCGGTCACTTATACCCTGATCGAGGAATGGGTGGCGCAGGGTCAGCCGCGGCCCGCAGAACGGGTTACCGCCGCAGCGCTAGCGGATCCTCCGGGTGCAGGCTCGGCGTCCACCTGAGCCCGATGCGCGAGAGATCGGGCGCGAGCACGTCTTCGCCGACCGGGCGTACGCCGCGCTCGATCCACGCGACGAGATCGTCGAACGCCTGCTCGCGCGTCTCGCCGTCGAAGCCGCAGTGACTGGGGGCGCGCATCACACGCTGCACCAGGAGCTGATCGGTCCCCGCCGCGATCGTGCGGCGCCGGTACGACTGCTCGAGGCTCAGCGGCACCCACGCATCGCCTGTCTCGTGTAGCGTGAGGAGCGGGGCCTTGATGCGGCCGGTGCGCTCCGCGTAGACGGGGTTCGCAATCGGCGAGCGGGCGTCTTTCGCCGGCTGCACGCGCCGCACCCGCGCGTTGAGCTCGTCCTCGGTGAGCCCGAGACCCGGATCGATCCGGTACCGGATGTGCACCGTGCTGGCCGCGCGCAGGCCGGGATTCGGCTCGTTCTCGAGGTCGCGGGGGCGATGCATCATGTTCGGGAGATAGCGACGCCGGAGGCCCTGCAGGCGCATCGGCAGATCGTTGCCGGCCTGATCGGCGCCCATCAGATACTTCACGACGCTGTCGAACTGGCGGCCGCGCGCGGTGTATGCGCCGGGCATGCCGAGCGCCGGCACCACGCGCTCGTTGAGGATCCGTGCGAACGCCTCCTTGTCAGGCGCCTCGAGCATGGGCACGCCGGAGATCAGCTCGGCCGCGGCCGTATACGCCATCAGGTAGTCGGCGATGCCGATGCCGTCGACGAGACCGCACTCCGCGAGACCGCCCTGATAGAAGGCGGGGCGCAGCTCCAACGACGCCACGACGATGTGGCCGCCCATCGATTGACCGTAGATGATCGTCCAGCGCGGCTGGCCGACTTCCTTCAGGAAGAGCTCGCGGAGGGCGATGAGGTCCTCGATGAAGAGGTGGGGCTGATACTCGCGCGCGCGGTAGCCCGACGCGACCCAGGCGTGACCCTCGGCGAGAATGTGGCCCCCGATCGGCGGCGCGCCGACCGCGCCCGGCCCTGGCCCGCGCTGGATGCCGTGGGCGAACACGACCAGACCGCCTTCCCACTTTGCGGGCGCCTCGATGAGATAGCTCGCGCCGCCGAGCACGCCGCTCTTGCTGATCGCCGCGCGGTCCGCTGCGGCGCCCGCGCCGGACCACGGTGCGCGTACCACGACGAGGGCCAGGCTCAGCGCGAGGAGGGCGACGAAGGCGCGTCGCGGCGACACCCTCGGGCGCGTGTGGTGCGGGGTCGTCATCGTGGCGTCCTCCGGTGAGCGCCTAGCATAGCGCCATCGCGCGGCCTGAGGAGTCCGGGGCGACGAGCCCACTACGGGCCGGCGAACGCGCGGTTCTCCAATCGGCTCAGGAGCCGCACCGCCGGCCACAGCATCAGGAAGTAGATGATCGCCGCCACCACGATCGGCGTCGGGTTGTAGGTGAGGCTCTGCGCCTGACGCGCCTGGTAGAGGAGCTCGGGCACCGCGACCACGCTGCCGAGCGCGGTGAGCTTCACGACCTCGAGCGTGTTGGAGAGCAGATCGGGCAGCACGTTGCGCACGGCCTGGGGCAGCACGACGGACGTCATGGCCTGCAGGCGCGAGAGGCCGGTCGAGCGCGCGGCCTCGATCTGCCCACCCGGGACCGAATCGATCCCCGCCCTGAGAATCTCGCCGTAGTAGGCGCCGGTGTTGAGGAAGAAGGCGATGGCCACGCAGACGAAGCCGCCGAGCTCCAGCCCCGCGAACGGCAGTCCGGCGAACAGCAAGATCAGCAGCACCAGGGGCGGGAAGGCGCGGAAGAAATCGACCCAGGCCATCAGCGGCCAGCGCACCGCGGGATGCTTCACGCTCGCCAGCAGCGCCAGGATGAGCCCGCCGAAGAGGCCGAGCGGCACCACCAGGAGCGACAGCAGCACGGTATTCAGGAGCCCCGCCCGCACGATCGGCCACGAGGCGACGATGATCTCCGGGTTGAAGAAGCTCTGGATCATCGCTTCCAAGCCAGGCGCGTCTCGACCCAGCGGGCCACCACCACGACCGGGAAGAACAGCACGATGTAGGCGAGGGCGCCCATCAGCAGCGGCGAGGGATTGTAGGAGTTGGACATCGCCGAGCTCGCCTGCCCCAGGATCTCGGTGACCGCGACGACGGTGCCGAGTGCGGTGCCCTTCGTGATGGCGATGGTGCGGTTGGTGAGCGGCGGGATAGTCAGCCGAAAGGCCTGCGGTAGTACGACGCTCATCAGGGTCTGGCCGAACGAGAGCCCGGTCGAGCGCGCGGCCTCCCACTGGCCCCGGGCGACCGCGGTGATCCCGGCCCAGAAGATCTCCTCGGAGAACGCCATCAGCACGAAGGCCAGCGACAGCCAGGTCGAGACGAAGCCGGACGGCGAGAGATCGACGCTGGGCAGGCCGAAGTAGATCAGCACGATGACGACCAGCGGCGGCAGCGAGCGGAACAGGTCGACGACGACGACGATCAGCCAGTTGAGCGGCCGGATGCCGAGGCTTCGCAGCAGCGCGAGCGCCAGGCCGGCGGCGATCCCCGTGACGACGACGAGCGCGGCCAGCTCGATCGTGACCACCACGCCGGACAGGATGTCCGGCAGGTACTTGAGCATGACCTTCGTGTTGAGGAACGTCTCGGCGAAGCGCTCCCAGCTCGACATCCCGCTCAGTGGCGCTGGATCTGGCTGATGAAGGCGCGCGTGCGCTCGTGGGTCGGTTTGGCGAAGATCGCGGCGGGCGGTCCCTCCTCGACGATGGCGCCTTCGTCCATGAACACCACCCGGTCGGCGGCGTTGCGGGCGAAGCCCATCTCGTGGCTGACGACGATCATCGTCATGCCGCTCTCGCGCAGCGAGCGCATGACCTCGAGCACCGAGCCCACCAGCTCGGGATCGAGCGCGCTGGTGGGCTCGTCGAACAGCATCACGCGCGGCTCGAGCGCGATCGCGCGCGCGATGGCCACCCGCTGCTGCTGGCCGCCCGAGAGCTGGCCGGGCGTGTGGCCGGCGCGGTCGCCGAGGCCGACCCGCTCCAGCGCGGCCCGGCCCAGCGCGTCGGCCTCGGCGCGCGACTTGCCGGCGACCTTGCGCAGCGCCAGGGTCACGTTGCCGAGCGCCGTCATGTGCGGATAGAGGTTGAAGGACTGGAACACCATGCCGATGCGCTGGCGGGCGTGGTTGATGTCGGTGCGCGGGTCGAGCATGTCGATGCCGTCCACCACCACGCGGCCGGCGGAGGGCTCCTCCAGCCGGTTGAGGCAGCGCAGCAAGGTCGATTTGCCCGAGCCCGACGGCCCGATCACGAACACCAGCTCCCGCTCGGCCACTTTGAGGTCGACGCCCCGCAGGACGTGCAGGGCGCCGAAGTGCTTGTGCAGGCCGCGCGCGTCGACGATCGGGCCGTTCATTCCCTCAGATCAGTTGCAATGGAGCTCGTGCGGCGTCGGATCGTAGCCCGGCATGCCGGGCGGGCCGTAGCCCGGCGTGATCACGACTTCGAGGTCGTCCGGCGCCGGCTTCTTGCCGAACCACTTCTCGGACAGCCTGGCGATCGTGCCGTCCTTCTTCATGCAGTCGATCGCATCCTGCAGCTCCGCGCGGAGCTTCGGGTTGTGCTTGGGCACCGGCGCCGCCCAGTGGGCGCGCGTGTCCTTCAGCTCGAGATCGGCGACGACCTGCGGGTTCTTCGACGCGGCATATCTGATGGTCGTGTTACCGCCGAGCGTCGCGTACGCGCGCCCCGAGAGCACGGCCTGGGTAGCGTCCGGCTGAGTGTCGTAGACCTGCACCGTGAAGCCGTGCTCGGCGCCCTTGGTCTTGGACAGGGTCTCGTAGGGCGTGCCCTTGTTGACGGAGACCGACTTGCCCTTGAGATCGGCCCAGTCCTTGATCGGCTCCGAGCCCTTCTTGATGCCGAACTGGTACGCGGTCCACAGATAGCCCGCGGTGAACAGCATGTTCTCCGCCCGTTCTTTCGTCACGGTCGTCGGCGCGGCGATGAAGTCGTAGCGGCCGGACTGCATGCCGGGGATCAAAGTCGAGAAGCTCACCGCGTCGATCGTGATCTCGCGCTTCATGCGGCGCGCGACCTCGGTGAAGAGATCGATCTGGAAGCCCTCGATGCCGCCGCCCAGCTTGGGCATGGCGTGCGGGGCGAAGGTGCCGTCGACGCCGGTCCGGAGCGGCGGCAGCTTGTCCTGGGCGAGCGCGGGCGCCGCGCAGAGCAGCGCGGCTCCCGCGATGGCGGCAAAGCGACGTCGTATCATGATGAGCCTCCCCGAGAGCTCGTGGTCTTCGTGCCTGTCGCGCCCCCGCGGAGGGGGCGGGCGTGGATGAGGGCGTGTGTGAATCGGTGAGTCAAGCTCGCGCCGATCCTGTCAGAGCGCGCGCGACAAGTCAACCGGCAGGACTACCACACGTGCGGCACGAGACGATGAGCCTTTGAGCCGGGCGCTTCTCCCCCGTCGGTCCGCCGCCCAGCCGGCGCTCGAGCAGCGCGCGATCGTGCTCGACGCGATAGCGCGTGGTGAGGGCCGAAGCGGCGAGCGCGAGCCAGGCTTTCGCACCGGGGTCTTTCATGGGCCGTCACTATAGTAGGATCTGGCTCAATCTCCCGTCGGAGGGCTGCCGATGCGTCTGGCTGGAAAGATCGGGATCGTGACCGCCGCCGCTTCAGGGATGGGACGTGCCGGCGCCCTGCGCTTCGCACGCGAGGGCGCGCAGGTCGCTGTCGTGGACGTCGACGCCGCCGGGGTGAAGCGCGTGGTCGGCGAGATCACGGCCGTGGGCGGGGTCGCTCACGGCATCGTCGCGGACCTGACGCGGGACGAGGATTCCCGCCGGATCGTGTGGGACACCGTGAGCCGATTCAAGGGCCTGGATTTCGTCTGGAACCACGTCGGCCATCCCGGGCCGGCCGCGGTCGAGGGCATCGACATGAGCGCCTTCAACCTGGCGGTCGACCTGAATCTCAGAACGGTACTGATCACGACCGAAGCCGCCATTCCCGAGATCCGCGCCCGGGGCGGCGGGAGCCTGCTCTTCACCGCGTCCACCTCCGGGCTCGTGGGGTCCGGCTTCAGCCCGGTTTACTCGATGTGCAAGTTCGGGGTCGTGGGCTTCGTCAAGAGCCTGGCGCTGCGACTCGCGCCCGAGAAGATTCGCGTGAACGCCGTCTGTCCCGGTCCGATCGACACGCCCATGCTGCGGGTGTTCGTCTCCCGGCCCGATCAGAAATCGACGGCCGGCATGGATCCGGAGGAGCTGGTGCGCAAGCGCGCCCACGGCTCCGTGCCGCTGGGCCGCACCGGCCGGCCCGACGAGATCGCCAACGCGGCGCTGTTCCTGCTCTCCGACGAAGCGTCGTTCGTCACGGGCGTCGCGCTGCCGGTCGACGGCGGTGTGACGGCGGCCTAGTCGTCCTCGAGATTGTCAGGGCCCTTCGTGGGCACCGCCTCGATCGCCCGCGAAAGGGCCTGCGGCGGAATTCCGAGATGCTCGAGCCACGCCTCGCCGTTGCCGACGACCGGGCCGAGCTCGACCTTGGGGGTGGCCGGCGGCGGCGCGCTCGATGCGCTCGCGCGGTCCGCGGGATCCTCGGTCGAGGACGCGCCGCCGATGAACAGGTGAATCACGTCGTCGCCGCGCCGCAGGAGGACGCGGTCGTCGCGAATCTCCTCGATCCGACTGTCGCCGACGAGATCTCGGCTCGCGTACCCGGCGAGGCTTCCGGTTTGCGCGTCCTCGAGGTACGCGCGCGACTCGCCGGTCGGCATCACGACGATCCCGCGCAAGATCGGGAGCGGGGTCTGGGCCGCGGTATGCGCTGCCGGCGACAGGAGGAACAGCGGCCCGGCGACGGCGAGTACCCACCACCTCACAACGCCCGCAGCGTAGGCCCGCCCCGAAATCCGGTCAAGCGCAAGATTCGCCTTGACATCGAACAGCCGGCCAGCGATCTTCCCGTCGGGGCCGTCATGCAGGTTGGGCGCTCAGCAGCCGCGACGATGATGTCCCGGGCCAGCGGTCTGGTGCAGCTCTGGATGACCCCCAGGACGATCCTCCTGGCCCTCCTGGTCATTGGTCTCATCGGCGTCCTCGCCTTCGCCACGACTCGTGAGATCAGTCGCACCACAACGCCGGTCGTCGACACGCCGCCCGCTCGTCCGGCGCGACCGGCGCTGAGCCCCGTCGAGGAAGCCTTCATTCAGTCTCTGTGGCCGATTCACGGCGAGGTCCAGCGAAGCCTGATGCGAACGAGCCTGGGTCAGATCCTCTACAAGACCAACGACGTGAGCCGGGCGGACCTCGAGATGCGGATGAAGCAGGCCCTGGCGACCTATGGCCGTGCCGAGACGAGCATTCGTGCGCTGGATCCGCCCGCGTCGCTGCGCCGCGATCACGAGATCTATCTGGATGCCGTCCGCCTCCTCCGCGAGTCCGCGGTCGAGGCGATGAAGATGTTCAAGGACGGGCGGGAGGACCATCTGGTCACCGCCTACCCGAAGAGCCAGGCGGCGAGCGACAAGATCAGGGAGGTCGGGGGCAAGTTCTGGCCGAACGAGTTCCCGCCGAACTGAGAAAAGGAGGTGTCAAGCACCGCAGCTCGATCCGAACCGCGGTACGGCAGCAATAGGAAGGTTCGCGAGGAGGTCGCATCGATGATCCAGAGATTGCTGCGCATCACGACGATACTGGGGCTCATCGCCCTGATCGGCGGCCTGGGACGCGCTGACGTGCTCCGGGCCGACGACGATCGGGATCGGGACGGCCGCCGGCCGCCCCAGGTCCTCCCGAGCGGATTCGAGAGCACGGATCGGCTTCTCGATGACGTGGAGCGCGCCGAGAGGGCGCCGCTCTACTCGGCGTGGATCGTGGAGAGTAGCCGCTTCATGAACGTGCCGCACCGCTCATTCCAGCCGGACGTGGGCGACCCCCCCTTCGTGAACTTGCCGGTCAACGTGGGCATCATCGAGGGGCCGGACGGCAAGCTCACCTTGTACGACAGCGGGTGGAAGCAGCTGGCGTACATCTTCGACTGGAATACCTCGTGCTGCTGGGACGGCATCCGTCACCAGCTCACCGCGATCGGCCACGATCCGACCCAGGTCACGCGGATCGTGCTCGGGCACGGCCACTGGGATCATGCCGGCCAGCTGAGCGAGTTTCCGGACGCGGTGGTCTACATCCAGAAGGAGGAGCTGAAGCAGATCGACTTCTTCCTGCACTATCCGGTCGACTTCAACGCCGGCCACATCCGCGCCGTCAACACCGTCAATCCGCTCACCGGGGCGCAGGTCGGACCCCCGGCGCAGGCGTGCGCCCGGTCGCCGGTCTGCGGCTACCCGCCCCAGACTGTCCAGGAGATCCTGGGCAAGGTGCTCTCCGGCAAAGCGAGGATCGTCGATGGCCGACACGAGATCGCAAGGGGACTGGTGATCCACCCGGCATTCCGCGGCCACACGTATGGCTCGCAGCTTTTGCAAGTCAATACCGCGCGAGGCCAGATCGTGTTCGGCAGCGACACGTACTCGTCGTGGACGGGCATCCGCGACTGGCTGGTTGCGAACATCCAGCAGACGGACACCATCCAGCAGTTCCTCGCCTACGAGAAGTGCTACGTCCTCACGTCGCGGCTCAATAGCTTCAACAATTGCGTCGCGGCGCACGAGCCGACGGCGTACACGAACGACTATCCCCTCACGGCCAACTGGTGGAACATCCCCAATGGCAACTGTTCGCGCGCGGCCGAGCTGATCCTGGCTCCCGGCAAGACGACCCATGTCCCGGCCAGCCCGAACAAGATTCTCTGCGTCAACTCCACTCCGCCCCCCCATCCGATCTCACCGTGATGTAGGGCTCTGACGTACGGGGCTGGAGCTCGTCGATCCGGCGGGCTTCAGCCTCGTCTTTCCCTCATGCCCCGCGCGACAGGCGGTCTTCTCGTCGTACTGGCGTTCGCAGTGTTGGTGGCCCTCGGGCACGGCGCGAGCCTCGCGCACGACGCCAGCGCATGGGGCGGACTCTTCCGGACGCGCGACGCCGGAGCCACCTGGCTCGCCCTCAACCCGGCGAGCTTCGTGAGCGGGGCGCTCGCGGTCGCCGTCAGCCCCATCGATCCGCATCACCTCCTGCTGGCGACGGACACCGGGCTCTCACGCTCGCGCAACGGCGGTCGGGACTGGATTCTCGAAGCCCGAGACGTGCTGGTCGGCCCCGCGTTCGCGGTGGCGTTCGACCTCGACGGCGAGCGCGCGCTCGCCGCCGGCACGACCGGACTGTTTCGCGGCGAGGGCGATCGATGGCGTCCGGTCCGGGCGCCCGCCGGGACCGCGCCCGCGTGGGCGCTCGCCTCGAGTGCCACGCGAGGCCGGGTTTATCTGGGCGGCCCGGCGAGTCTCTATCGCAGTGACGACTGGGGTGAGTCGTGGCTTGCCATCGGCGACGGGCTGCCGGGAGGCCGAGCGAGCGCCATCGCGGTGGACCGTAATCGGTCGGAGCACGTCGTGGTCGTGAGCGGCGGTCGTGTCTGGACGAGCTCGGACGCGGGCGGGCGCTGGCAGCTCCGCGACCGTGAATTACCCGAGCGCGAGATCGATGTCGTGGCGTTCGATTCGTCCGACCCCGACCGTCTCTGGTGTATCGCGGCGGGGTACCTGTTCCGCACCGATGACCGAGGACAACGCTGGCGCGCTCTCGGTGCTCCGCTTCCGGACCAACCGATCGTCACGCACGGCGTGGCGGCGGCGGATCGCGTGATCCTGGTGGCGACCGACCGCGGCCTGTACCGAAGCGCCGACGACGGCGCGCAGTGGTCGCTGCTCGGCGACAATCTGCCGGCTCATCTCGACGCCGGGATGCTGGCACGCGAGCCGCAGAGCCCAACGACCATCTACGCCGGATTCGCGCTGACCTCCCGACGGGAGCTGCTCCGCAGAGCGGCCGAAGGGGGCAGCCCGCTGGCGCGCCTCGATCTCGTCAACGTGGCCGGCGGCCTCGCCTTCCTGGCACTCTTGCTCCTCGGCGCGGGCGCCCTGATCAAGCGGCTGGCCCGCACCCACTATCGCGTGTCGCGCTTTATCCCGCGATGACGTCGAGGACGCGCTCGCGGCTTCTCGGGGCAGGGCTGATCGCCGCGCTCCTCATCGTCGTCGCCGTCGGTGCGCTTCTCTGGCGACCCCGGACGCCGAGCTCCTGGGGATTCCAGGAGATTCGGCTATCTGGCGACGACATCCCGGCGGTCGTCGCGGTCGCGCGGGACGGAACGGTCTGGTTCACGCTGGACGGATCGAGCGCTCTCGGGCTCCTGCGGAACGGGCGGCTGCAGAAGCTTCCCAAGGGCGCGGACAGTATCGAGCCGCTCGGTCTGGCCATCGACGCCGCCGGCCACGCCTGGTACACCGAGGCTCCGAAGCAGCGGATCTCGCGCGCCTCGATCGACGGGACGATCACGTCCTTCGCGCTGGCGACGCCCGTCGCCCGGCTTGGCCGACTCGCCGTCGCTCAGAACGGCGACGTGTGGTTCGCCGAGGCGAGCCTCGTGAGCCTGACACACCTCAAAGATGGACGGCTCACGCGCCACGTGCTGGGGTCGCTCACACCCGCGGCGCCGATGGACGCCGCGCCCTTCGGCGTCGCCGTCTCCTCGGAGGGCCACGTGTGGGCCACGCTCCAGGGCGCCAACAAGCTCGCGCTGGTCTCCGCAGGAGGCGACAAGACGGCGTTCGACGTGCCGACGCGCGCGAGCGGCCTCGGCGATGTGGCCGTGGGGGCCGACGGCGCCGTCTGGTTCGTGGAGATCGCGGCGAACAAGATCGGGCGCTTTGCGGCGGGGCGTTTCGAGGAATTCACGGTGCCGACGCCGAACGCCGGGCTCGCCGGCCTGGCCGTCGCGCCCGATGGCGCCGCATGGTTCACCGAGCTGCGTGGCCATCGGCTCGGGCGTGTGCGTGCCGGCGAAATCACCGAGTACGTCCTGCCGCGACCCGACGCACGCCCCTTCGGGATCACCGTCGACGCGGGCAACAACGTCTGGTACACCGACCTCGGCGGCTGGCTCGGCCGGCTCGACGCCGACCGCGCGCGCGCCCGCTAGGCTCCCTCCTTCAGTGTCCTCGCCGCGCTCACCGTCAGCAGGAGGCCGATCAGCACGATCAGCGCCGCCGTCGCGAGCTGAAGCCGTCCCATCCACCGGCTGTCGAGCCACCGGAGAGCGAGATCGCCGACGATGGCCGCCGCGATGCCGACGACGACCAGGACGCTCGCGAAGCCGAGACTAAACACGAGGACGGTGAAGAGACCGAGCATCACCTTGCCGCTCGCCAGCGCCGCCAACAGGATGGCCAGGGCGCCCGGGTCGGGGAGCAAGCCCCCGGCGACGCCGAGTCCGAGCAGGATGGCGAGGCTCGGACGGTGTTCGGACTCGAAGCCCACATCGTGGGTGTGAGCCCCTCCCCAGCCATGCCGGTGGTAGCCGCGAGCGTCGGCATGATGATGCGGCGCCGTCGCGTCGTCGTGGCCGTGCTCGTGGTCGGAGTGGTGACCTCGTGACTCCATTCGCAGGCCGGGCGACTGGGTCCAGAGCAGCCACACGCCCATGCCGATCACGAGCAGTCCCGTCACGACCGCGACGTAGGCCTCGACCCGCTGCGGCAAGAGCCACGCCGAGCCGAGCGTGGCGAGGACCGCCACCAGCACGATGCCGCTCGTGTGCGACAAGGTCACGAAGATGCCCAGCACCAGCGCGTCCACGGGTCGGCCGCGCGCACCGACGATGTACGCCGCGGCGATCGTCTTGCCGTGGCCCGGCGTCGCGGCGTGCAACGCGCCCAGCCAGAAGCTCGACACGAGGTAGAAGAGCTCGTTCATCGTGCCGGCAGCGAGGCTATCACGAGTGCGGCAGACTTTCTTTCTGCAGGCCCGCCCGCTTTGTGGTTTCATTGTGCCGTTTCGGATGTCTTGATGTCGCCTGGTCGCCGATCGAGGCGGCCGGGCGTCCTGGCCGTGCGGGCTCCTACGACGGAAGGAGGGCGTGATGGTTTCACTCGACATCAACGGCAAACGCCAGAACGTCGACGTGCCTGGCGAGACCCCGCTGCTGTGGGCGCTGCGGGACGAGCTCGGACTCACCGGCAGCAAGTTCGGCTGCGGCATGGCGCTCTGCGGCGCATGCACCGTGCATGTCGATGGGCAAGCGGTGCGCTCGTGCATCACGCCCATCTCGGTCGTCGCGAACAAGAAGGTCGTGACCATCGAGGCCGTAGGTAACGATCCCGTCGGACGGGCCTTGCAGGCGGCGTGGGTCGAGCACGGTGTGCCGCAGTGCGGCTACTGCCAGGCCGGCCAGATCATGTCCGCGGCGGCGTTGCTGCGGCGCACGCCGAATCCGACCGACGCCCAGATCGACGAGGCGATGGACGGCAACATTTGCCGCTGCGGGACGTACACGCGGATCCGTGCGGCGATCAAGCAGGCCGCGGCCAAGCGGGGAGGTGCGTGATGAGCGTGCCGGTGATCGATCGCGGATCGCGCCCGGGCCAGGAGTCCGAGTCGCTGGTGCTGGCCAACGTGAGCCGGCGCCGGTTCTTGAAGGGGATGTCGCTGGGCGGCCTCGTGCTGGCGGTCGGATTCCAGTCGACCGCGCGTGCGCAGGAGCCCAAGAAGTACGGCGCCGACGGCATGCCCAACGGATGGGTCGACAATCCGCTGGTCTTCGTCTCGATCGCCGAGGACGGAACGGTCACGATCGTCTGCCACCGCTCGGAGATGGGGCAGGGGGTCAGGACCGGCATGCCGATGATCGTGGCCGACGAGCTGGAGGCCGACTGGAAGCGGGTTCGCGTGGCCCAGGCGACCGGCGACGAGAAGAAGTTCGGCAACCAGGACACCGACGGCTCGCGCAGCACTCGCCATTTCTTCGAGCCCATGCGCCGCTGTGGCGCCGCCGCGCGCACGATGCTGGAAGCCGCGGCCGCCGAGCGCTGGAAGGTGCCGGTGAGCGAGGTGGCCGCCAAGAATCACGAGGTCGTCCACGGCCCGACTGGCCGCAAGCTCGGATACGGCGCGCTCGCCAAAGCTGCCGCCGGTCAGCCGGTCCCGGCCCGGGCGTCGCTGCGTCTGAAGGATCCGAAGGACTTCCGCTACATCGGCAAGGGCGAGCTGAAGCTGGTCGACGCCCTCGACATCGCAACCGGCAAGGCGAAGTACGGTATCGACACTCGCCTGCCCGGCATGCTCTACGCGGTCGTGGCGCGTCCTCCGGTCCTGGGCGGGAAGGTGGCCAAGGTCGACGACGCCGAGGCGCTCAAGGTGCCGGGGGTGGTGAAGGTCGTCCAGATCGAGCCGAGCCCGATGCCCGCTCTCTTCAATCCCGTCGGCGGCGTCGCGGTGCTGGCGCGCAACACCTTTGCCGCCATGCAGGGCCGACGCGCGCTGAAGATCACCTGGGACGACGGACCGAACGCCAGCTATGACTCCACGGCCTACAAGGCCGGTCTCGAGGAGTCGGCGCGCAAGCCCGCCAAGGTCGTGCGCAACGACGGGGATTTCGAAAAAGCCGCGGCCGGAGCCGCCAAGCGCCTGCAGGCCGAGTACTACATTCCGCACCTCGCGCACGCGACGATGGAGCCGCCGGCCGCGGCCGCCCGCATCAGCAACGGCAAGTGCGAAGTCTGGGGATGCTTCCAATCGCCCCAGCGCGCGCGCGATCTGGTGGCGAAGCGGCTCGGCATGTCGTTCGACGACGTCACCGTGCACGTCACGCTCCTGGGCGGCGGCTTCGGGCGCAAGTCCAAGCCCGACTACGGGATCGAGGCGGCCGTGCTGTCGAAGGCCGTCGACGGCAAGCCCGTCAAGGTGACGTGGACGCGTGACGACGATCTGCACAACTCCTACTACCACACGGTCTCCGTCGAGCATCTCGAGGCCGGCGTCAACGAATGGGGCACGCCCGTCGCCTGGCTGCATCGCACCGCGGCGCCCACGATCTTCTCGACCTTCAACGTCGACGCGAAAAACGAGTCGCCCGTCGAGCTCGGCATGGGCGTCATCAACGTGCCGTTCGCGATCCCCAACGTGCGGATCGAGAACCCGGAGGCGATCGCCCACACGCGGATCGGCTGGTTCCGATCGGTCTCGAACATCCCCCATGCGTTCGCGGTCCAATCGTTCGTGGCCGAGCTGGCCGCGGCGGCGGGGCGCGACCCGAAGGATTTCCTGCTCGAGGTCATCGGGCCGCCGCGTGTGGTCAGTCCCGCGACGCTGGGCGACACCTGGAACCACGGCGAGTCGCCGGAGAGCTATCCGGTCGACACGGAGCGCTTGCGCCGCGTCATCGAGGTGGCGGCGCATGCGGCGGGCTGGGGCAAGCAGCTCCCCAAGGGTCAGGGAATGGGCATCGCCGGCCACTACAGCTTCGTGAGCTACATCGCGGCGGTGGTGCAGGTCGCCGTCGACCCGAAGGGGGCCTTGACGATTCCGCGGGTCGACGTCGCGGTGGACTGCGGCCCGACCGTCAATCCGGATCGTGTTCGATCGCAGATGGAAGGCGCGGTCATCATGGGCGTCGGCGCCGCGACGCTCGGTGAGATCAGCTTCAAGAACGGGCGCGTCGAGCAGAACAACTTCGACTCCTACCAGGTGACCCGCATGACGGGCGCGCCGAAAGAAATCCGCGTCCACATCATCCCCGGCGAGGACTACTCCAAGCCGATGGGCGGCGTGGGCGAGCCAGGCGTGCCGCCGATCCCGCCCGCGCTGTGCAACGCGATCTTCGCCGCGACGGGCAAGCGCATCCGTCGCCTGCCGATCCGCGATCAGCTGACCGTCTGATTCTCCCGGGGCACGGGGCGCCGCCCGCGCGGCGCCCCGTGCTCGCCCGAACCGGCCCGTGCCGGTCTTCGTCGTTGACCGTCCCCGACCGCGACGCTACAGTGCGCCGAGAATGTGAGCCCGCGTAGCTGGCGCGTCGACCGGCCGGGCTCCGACATCTTCACGCCGCAAGAGCTCGCGCATCGGAATCTCCTCCGCGATCCGCGCTGTTCCGTCCTGGTCTCGCACGTGGACTGGTGGTCGGGCTTCCTCGTGTTCGAGGGCAAGGCCGAGCTCGTCCACTCGGGCAACGCCGACCCCGAGAAGCTGCGCCTGGCGCGCCGGCACATCTTCAGCGCGACGACCCGTCGTCGCAGCGCGGACTGGGAGCAGTACGATCGGATCGCGGCCGCCGACCAGCGCGTCGCGCTGGTGGTGCGGCCCGACCACATCTACGGCTCGGCGCTGGCCCGGATGCGCGACGCGGTCGCGAAGTAGCGTCCGCGGGTGGGGCGCGCGCGGCGCGACGCTGTGGCGTCGGCAGCTCGAGCGTGCGGGCCGAGCACTCGCCGCGCAGGTCCTCGGTGACGTGGACCGATCGGCCGCGCCGGAGGGTTGGACCGCGCGGAGCTCCTGTGGCACGATCGATCCCTCGCTGAGTTTCGCACGCTGGTGCAGCTGACCGCGGAGCGACTCCGCCGGCTCGACTACGAGCAGACTCCGGCGCTCGTCGGCCCGAGCCGTCTCCTCGGCCGGCCGGTGCCCTGGGTCCGCGAGCGACCGCGTCGAAGAGCGGCGCCACGCTGACGCGCGACCCGAGTGGGATGGGCGCATGGCGTGCCTTGTGTCCGGCCGCCGTTTGCGACTATGCTGACCGGGCCATTTTTGCGGCGGGCCGGCGCTCAACCTCGAGACTCGCGAGCCGTGCACGGAGGCGTCGATGAAATTCACGTGGTTCAACCTGATGCCGTGGCCCTATCTGCCGGACGACTTCCGCGCGCAGCACCGCTCGGTGTGGGTTGACATCCCCAACACGCTCTACGATCCGCGCAAGGGGCACCACGTCTACCACGAGTACCTGGACCAGCTGGAATACGCGGAAACGCTGGGATTCGACGGGATCGGGTGTAACGAGCATCATCAGAATGGCTACGGGCTGATGCCGTCACCCAATCTCATCGCAGCCACTCTCGCACGCCGGACGTCGCGCGCCGCGCTCTGCGTCATCGGCAACTCGATCGCCAGCTACAACCCTCCCATCAGGGTCGCCGAGGAGTTCGGGATGCTCGACGTGATCTCCGGCGGCCGGCTCGTCGCCGGCTTTCCGGTCGGCACGCCCATGGACACGAACTTCTGCTACGGCCAGATCCCGGCGCTGACGCGCGACAAGTACCGCGAGGCCCACGACCTCATCATGAAAGCGTGGGCCAGCGACGAGCCCTTCGCGTTCGACGGCAAGTACAACCAGCTCCGCTGGGTGAACTGCTGGCCCAAGCCGATCCAGAAGCCGCACCCGCCGATCTACATCCCGGCGGGGGCTCGATCGAGACGTGGGATTTCTGTCTCGACTACGACTACAACTACTCCTACCTGTCGTTCTTCGGCTACCTGCGCGGCAAGTCGCTGCTCGACGGCTACTGGGAGCGGGTGGCCAAGCGCGGCAAGGACGAATCGCCCTACCGCGCCGCGTTCGCCCAGATCATCTGCGTGGCGGACAGCGACGCCGAGGCCGAGCGGCTCTACGCGGAGCACTGCCTCTACTTCTTCAACCGGTGCCTGCACGTCTTTCCGCCCTTCGCGGACCCCGCCGGCTATCGCACGATGGCGACGATCAAGTACGGCGCGCTCGCCCAGCTGACGCTCGCCCGCCAGAAGATCCTCGAGAACCTCACGTGGAAGCAGCTGGTCGACGAGCGCTTCGTGATCGCCGGCAGTCCCGAGACCGTGCGGCAGCAGCTCGAGGAGTGCATCAAGGGGCTCCGCATCGGACACCTCTTCTGCCTGTTCCACAACGGGGACATGCCCGACTGGAAGACGCGCCACTCCATGAAGCTCTTCGCCGAGAAGGTGATGCCGCGCCTGCGCGACATGTGGCCCGAGTGGAAGCACGACGAACGCTGGTGGATGCACCCGATGGACGATCGCATCCGCCCGGAGGAGCGACAGCCCGGCGCGGAGAAGGTCGGCGCGGAGTGGCCGCGATGAAGTGGCAGACGGTCGAGACGAAGAAGGGCACGCGCTGCCGCGTGCTCGAGGGGGGCAGCGGCGCGCCGCTCGTGTTCTTTCACGGCGCCGGCGGGCTGCTGCGCGACAACCCGTTCCTCGACCAGCTCGCGCGGGGCCATCACGTCTTTGCGCCGGAGTGGCCGGGCTACGGCGAGTCCGCTGGCGAGGAGCTGCTCGAGGACATGCTCGATTTCACCTTGCACGGCTGGGATCTGATCGAGGCGCTCGGGCTCGAGCAGCCGCACCTCGTTGGCCACTCCATGGGCGGCATGATCGCCGCCGAGATGGCGTGTGTCGCGCCGCACGATCTCGGCAGGCTGGTGCTGGTCAGCCCCGCCGGGCTGTGGATGGACGAGCACCCGATCCCGGACATCTTCGCGCTCCTGCCGTATCAGATCGCCGAGGTGCTCTTCCACGATCCGCAGCAGGGCCAGGCTCTGCTCACGGGAGGCGCCGACCTCTCGGACATGGACGCGCTGAAGGACTTCTACATCGGCAGCCAGCGACGGCTCGCGATGGCCGGCAAGATCCTCTTCCCGATCCCGAACCGGCGCCTCTCGAAGCGCCTGTATCGTCTCACCGCGGAGAGCCTCATCCTCTGGGGCGCCTCCGACCGGCTGATAGTCCCAGCCTATGCCGAGCGCTGGAAGACGTTGATCCCGCACGCGCGCGTCGAGGTGGTCGGCGACGCGGGGCACATGCTCCCGTACGAGCAGCCCGAGAAGCTCGTCCGCGCGGTGACCGGCTTCCTGCAGCGGACACGGTGATCCTGCCACGCCTCGAACGGTCGGCGTCATCGTCTCGCTGCTCGCCGTCCTCCTGTCGGCCGTGCCGTCCGTACGCGCGCAGAGATCTGGAGGCGAGGGCGCCGTAGACGAGCGGGAGCGGGCGTTCGTCGAGGGGCTACGGCGCGAGGATCCCGGTGAAGCCGACCGCTACGTGACGCTCCGCGACGCCCGCAATCAGGCGATCGACGAGGTCCAGAAGGCCCAGGCGCGGTACGGCGCGGCTGGGCCCGAGCTGCGCGGCGTCTTCGTCCAGCAGCTGCGCGACGCCCAGCGCCGGTACGCGGAGCGCTCGCTCGCGCTCCTGGATTTTCTTGACGCGCGCGAGCGGCGCGCGCTCAGCCGCTACCAGGAAGAGATCGCCCGGATCAATCGGGTCCTGGAGGAACGCGCCCGCTCGCGTGCGGAGCTCGAGAAACTGCTCCGCGGCGAGTGACGAGGAGCCGGCGGCACGGCGTATCAGGAGGCCGGCGCTGCCAGATACCACTGGTTGCCGAAGGCGTCGCGCACCGCCGCGCGGCGCTCGCCGTAGGGCTGGAGCGCCGGCGGGTCCATGGACGCCGCGCCGGCGGCGAGCGCGCGGCGATACCAGGCGTCGACGTCGTCGACGTCGACGTAGAACATCGTGGGCATCGGGCCCCACTCGTCGTGGGCCTCGCCCATCTCGATGACGGAGCCGCCCACGCGAATCTTGGCGTGGACGATCGTGCCCCCGGGCCCGCGATGGACGAACATCTCCTCGGCGGCGAAGGCGCGCCACGAGCGCCAGGGTCGCAGGAGGCAAGGGCCTTGGCCAACGCGGCGATTTGACTCTATTTTCTGAAGCGTAGTATCGTCCGAACCGCGGCCATCAGCGAAGCCCCGCCATCTCGCGGGAAGCTTCCCGATGCGCCCCGCGATCCGAGCCCGGAAGGGGGGGTCCGCATGTCTGGAACGTATCGCCGGCTCACAGAGCCGCTGGTCCGCGAGGCCGGAGGCCTTCGGCCGGCCACGTGGGACGAGGCGCTCGACCGTGCCGCCGCCGGCTTCTCGCGGGTCGTGGCGCGGTACGGTCCCCGCGCGTTCGGTCTCTTCAGCTGCTCGAAGAGCACGAACGAGACGAATTTCATCGCTCAGAAGTTCGCGCGGACCGTCATCGGCAGCAACAACATCGACAGCTGCAACCGGACGTGACACGCCCCCAGCGTCGCCGGGCTGGCGACGGTATTCGGAGCGGGCGGGGGGACGAGCTCGTACCAGGAGGGTGAAGAGACCGATCTGATCCTGCTCTGGGGATCGAACGCGCGCGAGACGCACCCGATTTTCTTTCACCACCTGCTCCGGGGCCTCCGGAACGGCGCACGGATGTTCGCCGTCGATCCGCGACGGACCAGCTCGGTGCGGTGGGCGGAGCTGTGGGCGGCGCTCGACGTCGGCACGGACATCGCGCTCGCCAACGCGATCGGCCGCGAGATCATCGCCGCGGGACTCGAGCATCGCGAGTTCATCGAGAACGCGACGACCGGATTCGACGACTATCGCCGGACGGTCGAGCCCTACACGCTCGCCTATGCGGAGCGCGAGAGCGGCGTGCCGGCCGCCACCATTCGCACGATGGCGCACGAGTACGCGCGGGCGCGCCGCGCGATGATCTGCTGGACGCTCGGGATCACCGAGCATCACAACGCCGTCGACAACGTGCTGGCGCTCGTCAACCTCGCCCTGCTGACCGGCCACGTCGGGCGCTACGGCTCGGGGCTCAACCCGTTGCGCGGGCAGAACAACGTCCAGGGCGGCGGCGACATGGGCGCCTTGCCCGATCGCCTGTCCGGCTTCCAGCACGTCGAGAACGACGAGTTCCGGGCGAAGTTCGAGCGCGCCTGGGGCGTCACGGTGCCGCCCGAGCGCGGCTGGCACCTGTCGCAGATGTTCGAGGCGATGGAGCGCGGCGATCTGCGCGCGCTCTACGTCATCGGCGAGAACCCGCTCCAGTCCGAGGCCGACCAGAACCACGCGCGTCATCTCCTCGAGGGCCTGGACTTCGTGGTGGCGCAGGATCTGTTCCTCACGAAGACCGCGGAGCTGGCCCATGTCGTGCTGCCGGCCAGCGCGGCGTGGTGCGAGTCCGAGGGCACGGTGACCAACAGCGAGCGGCGCGTGCAGCGCGTGCGCAAGGCGATCGAGGCGCCGGCGGGCGCCCGCGGCGACCTGGAGATTCTTTTCGAGCTGGCCAGGCGCATGGGCCGCGACTGGGGGCGTCCGGACGCCGAGACCATCTGGAACGAGGTGCGGCGACTCTCGCCGATGCACGCGGGTATGAGCTACGCCCGCCTCGAAAAGCACGGGGGGCTCCAGTGGCCGTGCTACGACGAGGAGCATCCGGGTGAGATGTTCCTGCACAGCCGTCTGTGGGAGCGGCCGCTCCATGGCCCGCGGGTGGGGTTCGCCCCGGTCGAGCACGATCCGCCGGTGGACAAGCTCGACGACGAGTTTCCGCTGCGTCTGACCACGGGCCGGCGGCTCGAGGAGTACAACACCGGGGTGCAGACCTCCGGCTATCATTCGCCGCTCCGTCGAGGAGAGAGTCTCGACGTCTCGCCGGAGGACGCCGATCGCTACGGGCTCCGCGAAGGCGAGGTCGTTCGGGTGCGCTCGCGCCGCGGCGCGGTCGAAGTGCCGATCCGTCGCGACGATGGCCTGCGTCCGGGGCTCACGTTCATGACCCTGCACTTCCCCGACGACGTGGCGACTAATCTATTGACGATCGACGCCACCGATCCCAAGTCGGGCACGGCCGAGTTCAAGGCCACCGCGATCTGCATCGAGCGGCTGGGGGTCTGAGCCGATCGACCTCAAGATCGCCGGCCCAAGCGCCAACGAAATCGAGCGTACCGCCGTCGACGGCGTCGTGGCCGGTGGCGCGCGCCGAGATCTCGTGCTGCCCGCGCTCCACGCCGTGCAGGCGAGAACCGGATGGGTGAGCCAGGGCGCGCTCAACTACATCAGCCGGCGCCTGACGGTGCCTCCGGCCGAGCTCTGGGGCGTCGTCACTTTCTATCACCTGCTCTCCACGACGCCACGTCCGCCCATCGTCGCGCACGTGTGCGACGACATCGCGTGCCGCCTCCGCGGGGGCGAGGAGCTGTGCGAGTCGCTGGAGCGGCTCATGGGAGCGCCCGGCGCCCACGGCGACAACGGCCGCGCGACGTCGTGGATGCGGAGCCCTTGCCTGGGTCAGTGCGAGCGCGCGCCGGCCGCTCTCCTGACCGTGGCCGGCGAGAGGCCGCGCACGATCACCCTGGCTCCGGTCGAAAACGGCGTCGCGTCGATCGTCGACCTCCTTCGCGATCCCCCGGACACGAGCGATACCCGCCTCGGCGCGCATGCGCCCGACGACCGGCGCCGCCTCGTCTCGCGCTCGGTGCCCCAGGTCGGGCAGGCCGGATTGAGGCTGCTCGGCCGGATCGGGCGGGTGGATCCGACGAGCCTCGAGGCCTATCGCGCGAGCGACGGCTATCGCGCGCTGGCGCGCGCCGTCGAGATCGGCCCGGCCGCTGTCATCGCCGAGGTCGTCGCCTCGAAGCTCCTCGGGCGCGGCGGAGCCGCGTTTCCGACCGGGCGCAAGTGGGACGCGGTGGCGAAGGCGGAGGCGCGGCCCCACTACCTCGTGTGCAACGCCGACGAGTCCGAGCCGGGGACCTTCAAGGACCGGCTGCTGATGGAGGAGGACCCGTTCGCCCTGGTCGAGGGCATGACCGTCGCCGGCTACGCGACGGGTTGCGAGCGCGGATATCTCTACCTGCGCGGCGAATACCCGCTCGCGGCGGAGCGGATGGCCGGCGCGATCGCCGCCGCGCGCGCGGCGGGGCTGCTGGGCGCCGACGTCATGGGCGGCGGCTTCACGTTCGATATCGAGATCCGCCGCGGCGCCGGGGCCTACATCTGCGGCGAGGAGACGGCGCTGTTCAACTCGATCGAGGGCAAGCGGGGGGAGCCGCGCAACAAGCCGCCCTTCCCGGTCGAGGTCGGGCTCTTCGGCCGGCCGACCGTCGTGAACAACGTGGAGACGCTCGTCAACGTGCCGGCGCTCCTGCGCGAGGGCGGCGCCGCGTACGGCGGCGTCGGCACCGAGGGCTCGACCGGTCCGAAGCTCTTCTGCGTGTCCGGCGAGGTCGCGCGTCCCGGCCTCTACGAGGCCCCGTTCGGCATCACCTTGCGGCAACTCCTCGATCTGGCCGGGGCGGCGCCCGTTCGCGCCGTGCTGCTCGGCGGCGCGGCCGGCGTGTTCGTCGGCCCGGCGGACCTCGACGTGCCGCTGACCTTCGAAGGCACGCGCGCGATCGGCGCCACGCTCGGCTCGGGCGTGATCATGGTCTTCGGCGAGTCCGTCGACATGCTCGACATCGTGCGGCGCATCGCCGAGTTCTTCCGCGACGAGTCGTGCGGCCAGTGCGTGCCGTGTCGCGTGGGGACGGTGCGTCAGGAAGAGCTCCTGGCCCGCCTGCGCGCGCGGCGCCCGCTCGGGTCCGACGCCGAGGAGATGGCGCTCCTCAAGGATCTCGGCCAGGTGATGCGCGACGCCTCCATCTGCGGTCTCGGGCAGACGGCGTCGAGCGCCGTCGAGTCCGCGATCTTCCGCCTCTCGATCGCGGGGCGCCGAGCATGAAGCCCGAGCCGATCTGGTTTCGGCCTCCGCCGCCGCCCAGCCGGCCGCCGGCCGCCCCGGCCCGTCCGGCTGCGCCGCCGGTCGAGGTGAGCATCGACGGCCAGCGCGCGACCGTTCCGGGCGGCGCGACCATTCTGGACGCGTGCCGCGCGCGGGGCGTCGACGTCCCCACGCTCTGCTTTCTCCCGACCTTGACGCCGGTCAATGTCTGCCGCGTGTGCGTGGTCGAGGTGATCGGCTCGCGCGCGCTCGTCCCGGCGTGCTCGCGGCGCGTCGAGCCCGGGATGGCGATCCAGACCGAGTCCGAGCGCGTGCGCGTGTCCCGGCGCATGGTGCTCGAGCTCCTGGCTTCCTCGGTCGATCTCTCGACGGCTCCGGGCCTCCACGACATGATGGCGCGCTATGGCGCCCGTCCGGAGCGGTACGGCCGGCCGGCCGCGCCCGCTGCCGCCGGTGAGCGCGACCGGCGCGAGCCCGGACATCACGAGGCGCCCGTGGGCGAGCGCGCGGAGACCGTCGCGCAGCCGGTGAAGATCGACAACGATCTCTACATGCGCGACTACTCGAAGTGCGTGCTCTGCTACAAGTGCGTGGAGGCGTGCGGCGTCGACGCCCAGAACACGTTCGCGATCGCCGTGGCCGGCCGCGGTTTCGACGCGCGCATCTCCACCGAGGCCGACGTGCCGCTGCCCGACTCGGCCTGCGTCTACTGCGGCAACTGCATCGGCGTCTGCCCGACCGGCGCCCTCATGTTCAAGCGCGAGCACGACATGCGCGCGGCGGGCACGTGGGACGAGTCCAAGCAGCGCACGACCGACACGATCTGCCCCTACTGCGGCGTGGGCTGCACGCTCTCGCTCCACGTCCAGGACAACCGCATCGTGAAGGTCACCTCGCCGGCCGACGTCTCGATCACCAGCGGGCATCTCTGCATCAAGGGCCGCTTCGGCTTCACGTTCGTGGAGCCGCCGGGCAAGGACTCCGACTAGTGGCTGATCACGTGTTGTGTCCGGAGCACGCCACCAGCCCCCTTGGATTCATCGCATAGAAGCAGTATTCTGCCGTAGCCTCCGACTTGTCGTCCGACTGATACCGGATGATGCCGGCCACGAGAAGTGGACGACCGTCTCGCACCACCTGCGGCTCGTCGGCGCCGCGAGGAAGGAAGTCGCTGGCTATCAAACGCGGGCCGTCGATGGTAAAGGACAGGCGCCCGGCCGGCGCGACAGACAAGGCGTCACCGCTGGTGTCCTGTAATTCAGAACGCAAGATCCTGAACGCGTCCTCTTCGCCGTATGGCGACAGGATGAAGTTGACCATCTGCGCCCGATAGATCCCTGTCGCGGGTCGGTCGCCCGAGTTCTCGAAGCCGATGCTCACCTGGACGATCTGATTGATTCCCATCGTCGTGACTTCGCGTTGCGTGATACGGATGCTCGCGCGCGGCTCCTTGGGTGTGGTGTTCTTGTCGATCCTGGTCCTCGCTCCGACGGCGTAGTTGGTTCGGATTCCTGTTACCGCCGCGGCGCAAATACCTGCGACGGCCAAGGCCAAGAACGCGATCGCCAGCGGGAGCCGGCGGTTCCCTTCCTTCAGGGACAGCCAGATGCCCAGCCAGGCCGTCGCGAGCAGAGATACGGCCGGGATGGCCACGAGCACGATGTCCAGCACGGCGGCGAGTTTATGCCATACCGGGGGGCCGGCGGCGCCGCGAGGAGCGAACCGGCTTGGGGCGGCTACGCGCCGCCGTGGGGCGCCGGCCGCAGGCCGAGCGCGGCGCGGGTCCGTGCCCGCACCCGGCTGACCGCCATGCGGAAGCGCTCCATATAGAGGTAGATGACCGGCGTCGTGTAGAGCGTCAGGAGCTGGCTCAAGAGCAGGCCGCCGACGACCGTGATGCCGAGGGGGCGGCGGAGCTCGGAGCCCGTGCCCGTGCCGAGGGCCAGCGGCAAGGCGCCAAGGAGCGCGGCCATCGTCGTCATAAGGATTGGCCGGAACCGCTGCACGCACGCCCGGTGGACGGCGTCCCGGGCGCCGAGGCCGTGGTTGCGCTCCAGGTCGAGCGCGACGTCGATCACCATGATCGCGTTCTTCTTCACGATCCCGATTAACAAAATTATCCCGATCATCGCGATGACCGAGAGGTCCATCCCGCAGATCAGGAGCGCGAGCAGCGCGCCGACGCCGGCCGACGGCAGGGTGGAGAGGATCGTGAACGGGTGGATCAGGCTCTCGTAAAGCACGCCGAGGACGATATAGACCGCGACCAGCGCGGCCAGGATCAGCAAGGGCTGGTTGGCGAGCGCCGCCTGGAAGGCCTGCGCCGTGCCGGTGAACTTGCCGGTGATGTTGGTCGGGAAGCCCATCTTGCGCTCGGCCTCGTCGATGGCTTTGACCGCGTCGCCCAGCGCGACGTTCGGGGCCAGGTTGAAGAACACGGTGACCGAGGGGAACAGCCCCTGATGGTTCACCTGGATCGGCCCCGTGCCCGTCTGGAACTTGGTGACCGCGGTCAGTGGGACGGTCTGCCCGGTGCGCGAGCGCAGGTAGATGTTCGAGAGCGCGTCGGGGCGCTCCCAGTAGCGGGGCTCGAGCTCCATCACCACGTGGTACTGGTTCAGCGAGGTGTAGATGGTCGATACCTGACGTTGCCCGAAGGCGTCGTAGAGCGTCTCGTCGATCAGCCGGGTGCTGACGCCGAGCCGCGCGGCGGTCGCGCGGTCGATGACGACGGGCACCTCGAGCCCGCGATTCTGCTGGTCGCTGCTGACGTCGCGCAGCTCGGGCATTTCCCGCATGGCGCGAACCAGGCGGGGGGCCCACGTGTTCAGCTCGTTCAAGTTGTCGCTCTGAACGGTGAACTGGTATTGCGCGTTGCTGATGCGTCCGCCGAGGCGCACATCCTGGACAGCCTGGAGGTAGAGCGTGGCCCCCGGCACCTGCGCGAGCTTCGGCCGGAGTCGCGTGATGACTTCGTCCGCGGAGATCTTTCGCTCCTCGCGCGGTTTCAGCGAGATGAAGCCACGGCCGGTGTTCGCGGTCGTGCCGCGCCCGCCGCCGCCGCCCGTGAACAGAGTGACGGTGTCCACGGCGGGGTCGGCTTCCAAGATCTCCGCGTAGCGCATCATCTTCTCGTGGATGGCCGCGAACGACACGTCCTGCTGGGCGACGATGTTGGCGGCGAGCCGCCCGTTGTCCTGCTGGGGGAAGAAGCCCTTCGGCACGATATTGAAGAGATGGACGTTCACGGCAAACGTCGCGAGGAAGATGATCATCGTGATCGCGGGGTGCCGCAGCGCGACGGTCAAGCTTCGGTCGTAGGCGCGCGTGATGGCGTCGAAGATCCGCTCGCCCAGGACCGAGAGCCGCGGGCGGTGGACGGGGTCGCGCGGCCGGAGCAAAAGCGCGCACATCATCGGCGTGGTCGTAAGAGAGATTGCCAGCGAGACCAGCACCGCGACCGAGAGCACCACCGCGAACTCACGGAAGAGGCGCCCGACGATACCGCCCATGAGCAGAATGGGAATGAACACCGCGACCAGCGAGATGCTCATCGACAGGACGGTGAAGCCGATCTCCTTGGCCCCGGTCAAGGTCGCCTCGAGCACGCCCGCGCCGCGCTCGATGTGGCGCATGACGTTCTCGACGACGACGATGGCATCGTCGACGACGAAGCCGGTGGCGACGGTCAGCGCCATCAAGGAGAGGTTGTCGATGCTGTAGCCCACCAGGTACATGATCGCGAAGGTGCCGATCAGCGAGACCGGCACCACGATGCCGGGGATGAGGGTCGCGCGGACGTTGCGCAGGAACAGGAAGACGACCAGCACGACCAGGCCGATCGAGATCAGGAGCGCTTCTTCGACGTTCTTGACTGACGCGCGGATCGTCACGGTCTGATCGAGCACGGGTCTGAGCGAGATCTCCGCCGGCACCAGCGCGCGCAGATACGGCAGCTCCGCCCGGATCCGGTCGACGGTCTCGATGATGTTCACCCCCGGCTGACGGAAGATGACGAGGACGACCGCGGTCTCGCCGTTGGACACCGCGCCGGCCCGGAGGTCCTCGACCGCGCCGCGCACCTGGGCCACATCGGTGAGATGGACGGGCGCGCCGTTCCGCCACGCGACGATCAATGGCTCGTAAGGTTTGGGGTCACGCAGCTGGTCGGTGGCATTGATTTCCCAGGTGAACCGCCCGTCGTCGAGCTGGCCTTTCGGGCGATTCACGTTCGCGGCGGCGAGGGCCTGCCGGACCTCGTCGAGGCCGATTCCGTAGCGGGCGAGCGCCATCGGATTCAGCTCGACCCGGACCGCCGGAAGGGAGCTGCCGCCGACGAAGATCTGTCCGACGCCGTCGAGCCGCGCGATCTTCTGCTGCAGAACCGTGGAGGCGAGATCGTACATCCGTCCTTTGTCGACGGCCTTCGAGGTGAGCGCCAGAATCATGATCGGCGCGTCGGCCGGGTTCGCCTTCCGGTACGTGGGCAGGCTCGGCAGGTTCGGCGGCAGCTGGCCGGCCGCCGCCGCGATCGCCGACTGGACGTCGCGCGCGGCGCCGTTGATGTCGCGCGCCAGGTCGAACTGCAGCGCGATCGTCGTGGCGCCGAGGAAGCTGACGGACGTCATCTCCGCCACGCCGGCGATGCGCCCGAACTGACGCTCGAGCGGGGTGGCGACGGCGGACGCCATCGTCTCCGGGCTCGCGCCGGGCAGCCCCGCCACCACGTTGATGGTCGGGAAGTCGACCTGGGGCAGCGGCGCGACCGGGAGCAGCCGGAACGAGATCACGCCCGCGATGACGAGCGCGATCGTCATCAGCGTCGTCCCGACCGGCCGGCGAACGAACGGACTGGAGAGGCTCACGGCGCGGTCACCGCTTGGCCGGCGTGGCCCCGCTCAGGCGCGGCGCGCCGCGAGAGCCGCTCGGCGAGGCGGTCGAACGCCAGATAGATGACCGGCGTGGTGTAGAGCGTGAGCACCTGGCTCACGATGAGCCCGCCGACGATGGCGACGCCGAGGGGCTCGCGGAGCTCGGAGCCCACGCCGTGACCGAACGCCAGCGGCACGCCGCCGAGCAGCGCCGCCATCGTCGTCATGATGATCGGCCGGAAGCGCAGGAGCGAGGCCTGCTCGATGGCCTCGCGCGCCGGGCGCCCCTGCGAGCGCTGCGCGTCGAGCGCGAAGTCGATCATCATGATCGCGTTCTTCATGACGATGCCGATCAGGAGGATGATCCCGATCAGCGCGATGACGGACAGGTCGAGGCGCACTAAGAGCAGCGCCAGCAGCGCGCCGAGCCCTGCCGACGGCAGCGTCGAAAGGATCGTGATCGGGTGAATCCAGCTCTCGTAGAGCACGCCGAGCACGATGTAGACGGTGACGATCGCCGCCAAAATCAAGAACGGCTGGTTGGTCAGCGACGCCTGGAAGGCGCGCGCCGCGCCCTGGAACCCGGTCTGGATGCTCGGCGGCAGGCCGACCTCGCGCACGACCCGGTCGATCGACTTCACGGCGGCGCCCAGCGAGACGCCGGGGGCCAGGTTGAACGAGACCGTCACCGCCGGGAACTGGCCCTGGTGGCTGATGGCAAGGGCGGTGGCGCGCTGCTCGATCGCGGCCAGGGTCGAGAGCGGTACCTGGCCGCCGGCAGCCGAGCGCAAATAGACGCGGTCCAGGACCGACGGATCCACGCGGAACTCCGGCAACACCTCGAGCACGACGCGGTACTGGTTGAGCTGCGTGAAGACGGTCGAGATCTGGCGCTGCCCGAACGCGTTGTAGAGGGCGTCGACGATCATCTGGGGCGTGATGCCCAGGCGCGAGGCGGTCGCACGGTCGATCTGCACGCGCGCCTGCAACCCCTGATCGAGCTGGTCCGTCGCCACGTCGTGCAGCTCGGGCAGCTCACGCAGGCGCGCCACGAACTTGGGGGCCCAGGCCCGCAGCTCCTCCTCGTCGGGGTCCTCCAGACTGTACTGGAACTGCGTGCGGCTCACGCGATTCTCGACGGTCAGGTCCTGGACCGGCTGGAGATAGAGCGTGATCCCGTCCACCTTCGCGAGCGCCAGCCGCAGCCGGCCGATCACGTCGCCGACGCTCTCGCCCCGCTCGGCGAGCGGCTTCAACGTGATCTGGATGCGGCCGCTGTTCAGTGTCGTGTTGGTGCCGTCGATGCCGATGAACGACGAGATGCTGGCGACGGCGTTATCTTGCAAAATTTCGCGGCCGAGCGCCTGCTGCCGATCCGCCATCGCGTCGAACGAGATGTTCTGCGGCGCCTCGGAGATGCCGAGGATGACGCCCGTGTCCTGGATCGGGAACAAGCCCTTCGGCACCTGGACATAGAGCCAGAGCGTCAGGGCCAGGGTGCCGATCGCGACGAGCAAGGTGCCGGTCTGATGCCCGAGCACCCAGCGCAGGGTACGGCCGTAGAAGGCGACCAGGTTGTCGAACTGGCGCTCGGCGGCGCGCGCGAAGGCGCCGGGCCGGCGGTCGGCCACCGGCTTGAGGAGCTTGGCGCAGAGCATCGGCGTCAAGGTCAGCGAGACGACCGCCGACACGAGAATCGCGGCCGACAAGGTCAGCGCGAACTCGCGGAACAGCCGGCCGACGATGTCGCCCATGAAGAGGAGCGGGATCAGCACGGCGATCAACGACACCGTCAGCGACAGGATCGTGAAGCCGATCTGGCCCGAGCCGACGAAGGCGGCCTGCAGCGGCGACTCGCCCTCCTCGATGTAGCGGCTGATGTTCTCGATCATCACGACCGCGTCGTCCACGACGAAGCCGGTGGAGATGGTCAGCGCCATCAGCGAGAGGTTGTTGAGGCTGAAGCCGAGCCCGTACATGACCGCGAACGTCCCGACGATCGACACCGGCACCGTGATACCCGGGATGAACGTCGCCGCCGCGGATCTCAAGAACACGAAGATGACGAGGACGACCAGAATAACGGCCAGCATCAGCTCGAACTGCACGTCGTGCACCGAGGCGCGGATGGTCGTGGTGCGGTCGGTCAGCACGGTGACCTGCACCGCCGAGGGGAGCGAGCTCTGCAGCTGTGGGAGCAGCTGCTTCACGCGGTCGACCACCTCGATCAGGTTGGCGCCGGGCTGTCGCTGGATGTTGACGATGATTGCCGGCTCATCGCCCATCCATGCCGCCTGCCGGATGTTCTCGGCGCCGTCGATCACGTCGGCCACGTCCGAGAGCAGGAGCGGCGCGTTGTTGCGGTAGGCGATCACGAGCGCCTTGTACTGGTGGCTCTGGAGGATCTGGTCGTTGGCGGCGATCGTGAACGACTGGAGGGGCCCGTCGAGGCTGCCCTTGGCCTGGTTGACGTTGGCGGCGGCGACGGCGGCGCGCACCTCGTCCATCGTGAGGCCGCTGGCGGCGAGCCTGGCCGGGTTCACCTGGATTCGCACCGCCGGCTTTTGACCGCCCGAGAGGGTGACGAGCCCCACGCCGGGGAGCTGCGCGATCTTCTGCACCAGGCGCGTGTCGGCCAGATCCTCGACGGCCGTGAGCGGCAGCGACCGCGACGTGACTCCGAGCGTCAGCACGGGGGCGTCCGCCGGGTTGACCTTGCTGTAGACGGGCGGGTTCGGCAAGTCCCGCGGCAGAAACGTGGTGGCCGCGTTGATGGCCGCCTGCACCTGCTGCTCGGCGATGTCGATCGACAGCGCCAGATCGAACTGCAAGGTCACGATCGACGATCCGCTCGAGCTGATCGACGTCATCTGCTTGAGGCCCGGCAGCTGGCCGAACTGCCGCTCGAGCGGCGCCGTCACACCGGACGCCATGACGTCGGGGCTCGCGCCCGGATAGAAGGTGACGGTCTGGATCGTCGGATAGTCGACCTGAGGCAGGGCGGCGACAGGCAGCTGCCGGTAGGCCACGATGCCGGCCAGCACGATCGCCGCCGTCAGGAGCGACGTCGCCACCGGCCGGACGATGAACTGATGGGAGAGGTTCACGCTCCCGGCCGGGGGCTGCGCGGCGACGCGGCCGGCGCGCCGGCGGGCGCCGCCTTGCGTACGGTCGGCTCGACGCGCGCGCCGTCCTGAACCTTCTCCGCGCCGTCGACGACGAGCGCCTCGCTGTCGGCGACGCCGGAGCGCACCGCGACGGTCGCGCCTTCGCTCGGCCCCAGCTGCACGCGGCGCATCTGGACGACCTTGTCGGGCTTCACGACGTACACGTACGCGCCCTGCGGTCCGCGCTGCACCGCCTCCGCGGGCGCCAGCGTCGCGTCGTGCAGCACGTCGATCAGCACCCGCGCGTTCACGAACTGGTTCGGATAGAGCATGCCGTCCGTGTTCCCGAACGCGGCCTTGAGCCGCACGGTGCCGGTCGCCGGATCGATCTGGTTGTCGATCGCCACCAGGCTGCCGGTCGCGATCTTCGTCTTGCCCTCGCGATCGAACGCGTCGACCGGGACCTTGCCGCCCGAGCGGAAGCGCCGAAGGATCGGCTGCAGGCTGTCCTCGGGCACGCTGAACAGGAGCGCGATCGGCTCGAGCTGGGTGATGACGACGAGGCCGCCCGTGTCGGACGCCTTGACGACGTTGCCCGGATCGACCAGCCGCAGCCCGACGCGCCCGGTGATCGGTGACGTGATCCGACAGTAGGTGAGCTGCAGCTTGATCGCGTCGATCAGCCCCGCGTTCACCTTGATCGACGCCTCGGCTTGGTTGACGACCATTTGCTGCGTGTCCAGCTGCTGTCGCGCGATCATTTCCTGCTGCGCCAGCCGCTGATACCGCTCGAGATCGAGGCGCGCGTTCGCGAGGTTGGCCTGGTCGCGCGCGAGCTGGCCCTCGGCCTGGACGAGCTGGGCCTGGAAGGGGCGGGGATCGATCTCGGCGAGCAGGTCGCCCGCCTGGACGACCTGGCCCTCCGTGAAGTGCGTCGTCATCAGCTGGCCGTCGACGCGGCTCTTCACTGTGACGGTGTTGAGTGGGGTGACGGAGCCGAGCGCCGTGAGATAGACGCTCAGATCGCCGGTGCGGACCGGCGCGACGACCACCGGAACGGGGCGCGCCGGCTGGCCAGCGGGGCCTCCGGGGCCCTTGGCCGGCTGCGCGTTCTTGGCCTGCCGCCCGTAGGCGATCCAGGCGCCGGCCGCGAGGAGGCCCGCGAGGCCCACGACGATGACGACCATGCGACCGTGGCGACGAACACGGCGTGCGCTTCCTTCCGGAATTGCTTCGCTTTCTCCCCGCACCCAGGCCCCCTCATCATGCCGCCGGTTTTGCGACGCCAGCATACCGCGGAACCGGCGGAGATGCGCAGCAGTCGAGGTAGGGTATGCTTCGTAGCCATGCGCCCATCCGTGCTCGTCGCGATCGCCATTCTCGTCGCGATGGCAATGCCGGCTTGGGCCGACCGTCCCAAGTCAGCGGACGAGGTCATCACCGAGGTTCGCCGAGCCACCGAGCGGTATCGCGACATCGCGCGCGCCCGCGCCGACCGCTTCGTGCAGGTCAGCGGCATGGAGGCGCGTCACGGCTACCATTTCATGAACATCAACGCACCGATGCTCACGGCCGCGGGCATGGCCGCCAGCACGCTCGATCTCGCTCGGCCGCCGATGCTCCTCTATGTCGAGCGCGACGGCGTCTGGCAGCTGGCCGGTGTCGAATACGCGCTGGCGGCTCCGCCGCGGCCGAACCCGCTGCCCGGCGCCGAGTGGCACCGCCACGAAGCCTCCTGTCACTACCGCGACTACCGCGAAGCGCCGGCGCCGCGGGCGGCCGACTGTCCCACGAAGCACCCGGAGAGCAACGAGCCGTTCGTCCTGTGGCACCCGGCGTTCGCCGTCGTTCATGTCTGGGCCTGGATCCCGAGCCCCGACGGCCCGTTCTCGGAAGAGAACCGCGCGCTGGCGCCTTACGGCGGCGCGCCGCCTCCTTCCGGCCATCCCCACCCGCGCAGCGAGACCGAGCTCGCGTACTCGCAGGTCACGCATCGCGTGGCCGGCGGCGTGCTGATCCTCGTGGCGCTGCTGACCGCGTGGGAGGCGTGGCGTCCGCGGCGCTTTCCCTGGTCGGCCCTTTCCTCGGTGGTCTTCATTCTCTTCGGGCTCTATCTGATTCCCACGTCCGACCCGGAGTCGTGGCCGTGGGGGCCGGGCACCTTCATGGAGATCTTCACCGACCCGCTGGTCTTGCAGCACAAGTTCCTGGCCCTCGTCCCGCTCACCTACGGCGTCATCGGAGCGCTGCGCAGCGCCAGGGTCCTGGCGAGCTCGTACTGGTACGCGGTCGTCCCGACCCTGGCGATCCTCGCGGGCGCCTCGCTATTTGTCCACTTCCACGACGGGCGCTTTCACGTGGACGCGATCTACTTGCAGCACGCGGCGATGGGGCTGACGTCGATCGCCGCCGGCGCCCTGATCTTCGCGGCGCGGCGCACGGTCAGCGGCGAGCTGCTGATCCGCTGGGGCTGGCCCGGGCTCATCGGCGCGATGGGGCTGATCCTGCTCTTCTACGTGGAGCACTGACCCCGGTATTCAGCGTGGTAGGAGGCAGCGGCCATGCTCGATCTCTCACGTCGTGACGCCGCGAAACGCCTCGCTCGCTTCGGCGCGCTCCTGGCCGCCGGCGGGCTCGTCGGGGCCCCGACGATCGCGCCCGCCCAGGACGATCTGGTCCTCGCGCGACGGCCTCTGGTCCGGTATCCGGAGAAGACCGATCTAATCCTGTTGACGTCTCGGCCGCCGCAGCTCGAGACACCGATGAAGTACTTCGACCGCGCGATCACGCCGAACGAAGCGTTCTTCGTGCGCTATCACGTATTCCCGATACCGCTCGAGGTCGACCTGGCCACCTGGCGGCTCCGGGTCACCGGACGCGTGGACCGCCCGCTCGAGCTCTCGCTCGACGATCTGAAGACCAAGTTTCCCCGCGCGGCGGTGACCGCGGTCAACCAGTGCTCGGGCAACAGCCGCGGACGCTTCTCGCCCCGCGTGCTGGGCGGGCAGTGGGGGGACGGCGCGATGGGCAACGCCGAGTGGGTGGGGGCCCGGCTCAAGGACATCCTCACCGCGGCCGGGGTGCGTCAGGGCTCGGTGCAGGCGACGTTCGACGGCCTGGACAAACCGGCGTTTCCGTCCGTGCCCGACTTCGTCAAAAGCCTCGACATCGCGCGGATCATGGAAGATCCGGACATCCTCGTCGCGTATCAAATGAACGGTGCGGCGCTGCCGATGCTGAACGGGTATCCCGCGCGCCTCGTGGTTCCAGGCTGGTATGCGACGTACTGGGTCAAGAACCTGTCCGAGATCGAAGTGGTCGATCAGGTGTTCGAGAAGTTCTGGATGAAGCCCGGCTACCGCATTCCGGACAACGCCTGCGGCTGCGTACAACCGGGCACGGCCCCGGCGCGAACCGTGCCGATCAATCGCATGACGGTGCGCTCGTTCATCGCCTCGCCGGTCCCCGGCGCGCGTGTGCCCGTCGGAAGGCCCGTCACGCTCAAGGGCATCGCCTTCGACGGCGGCTACGGTGTCCAGGAGGTGCAGCTGTCGGCCGACGGCGGCACCACATGGCGGCGCGCGGACCTCGGCAGCGATCTCGGCCGCTACTCGTTCCGCGAGTGGACCGCCACCTGGACGCCGGCACAGGCGGGGCCGGCGCGCGTCATGGTGCGCGCGTTCAACCGGATCGGCGAGTCGCAGGGCCGCGAGCCGCTCTGGAATCCCGCCGGCTACCTCCGCAACGTGATCGAGCACATCGACCTGCAGGTCGGGTAGGAGGCCGCCATGCGCCGGGCTCTCGGGCCAGGTCTCCTTCTCCTCGTGCTCGTCGCGTCGGCGGTCGCCGCGGCCGACAAGACGATCCCGATGCCGCCCGATCACGCCTACGCCACGCTCAAGCCCGGCGCCGGCGTCGAGGTCACGCGACAGCAGTGCGTGTCCTGCCACTCGACCGACTACATCGTCATGCAGCCGCGCGGTAACGCCAAGCAGTGGGACGGCGTCGTGACCAAGATGATCAAGGTCTTCGGCGCGCCCGTGAGCGACCAGGACGCGAAGACCATCGTGGAGTATCTGGCTACCCAGTACGGGAACTAGGCTCGGACGTGCTCGTCCCAGACCGGCCACGCGCTTGCCCGACCGTCGTCCCGTGAAAGTGACCGGGGTGGAGCGGAATCTCAGCGTGCGCCGAGCGGCACGCGCTCGATCTTGAAGCCGCGCTCGGCGAGGAGCCTCTGCAGGGCCGCGTCGCCGATCATGTGCAGGATCCCGACGGCCGCGAACACGAGGCCGGCAGTCCGGGCGCGCAGAGCAAGAGCGCGAGCGAGACCGTGGTGAAGACGCTCAGACGAGCCGAGCGGCAAACGCCGCACCTCCGAGGCCCGAGCATACGCCCCTTACTTCAGCGCGTTCTTCCAAAACAGCCAGGCGAGAATGGCCGCCCACGGCAGCAGGAGGGCGGCCAGGAGCGCGGCTTCGACCGCGACCCGCGCGAGTCGCTTCCTCACGTGCCCGCCGTGAACTCTGCGCGTGTCCATCTCCGGAATCTTCCTGAGAGGAAGAGGAGCATGCGGTGTGCCAGAGCATCGGCCGCGCGGTGCGACCGGCACTTACCGGGGTTTCCGGCGGACGGCGCGCAGCGAGCGGGCCGATTCTGGCCAGGGGGCTGACCAGATCGCTTGCGGAATCTTGGTCGGGCCCGCAATGGGGCTGCCGTATCGTAAAGAGTGAATGGGTGGCGCCGAGCTCCTCATCACGATTGCCCACATCCTCACGACCGAGACCGACCTGACCCAAGCGCTGCGTCTCGTCGTCCGCGAAGTCGTGCGCTTCGTCGGCGCCGAGACGGGCGGGGCGTACCGAGTCGATCGAGAGCGGCGCGTCCTCGTGCCGGTCGCCGCGTATCGGGTGCCCAAGCCCGCGCTGCCGATCCTGACCTCGGCGGTCGTGCCGATCGACGAGCCGGGATTCCGCCAGAGCGTCCTGGCCGGGAGCAGCGTCACGTCGAGCGACGACGTCCAGAACGACCCGCGATTCGCCTTCGAGCTGTTCCACCGGTTCCCGCATCGCTCGGGCGTGGTCGTACCGTTCCACGTCGACGGCGACGTGGCTGGCGCGCTCTATCTGGTCTGGTGGAAGCGGGCGGAGCGATTCGACCTGACGCGGGTGTCCATGCTGGAGGCGGTCGGCCAGCAGCTGGCCCTGCTGCTGCGCGCGGCCTGGCTCCGCGCCGAGGCCGAGCGTCAGCGCGGCGAGGCGCTCGCCGCCGAGGAGCGCTACCACAGCCTCGTCGAGCACATCCCGGTCGGAATTTTTCGGACGGCGCCGAGCGGCCAGATCCTGGACGTCAATCCGGCGATGGTCGAGATGCTGAAATTCAAGGACCGTGAGGCCCTGCTCGCCGTCAACGCCACGTCGTTGTACGTGAACCCCGAAGACCGCGAGCGGGGGCACCGCCTGCGCGACGCCGCCGGGGTGACGCGCGACTTCCAGGTCGAGCTCCGCACCTACGGCGGCGGAACGGTGTGGGTCCGGATGAACGCTCGCGCGCTCGGAGACGGCGCGCACGAGTACTGGGAGGGCACGATCGAGGACATCACCGCCCAGCGCCGCGCCGACGAGGCCGAGCGGCGTGCCGAGACGCTGCGCGCCGTCGCCCAGCTCGCCAACGCGGCCGCCCACGAGATCAACAACCCGCTCGCCGTGATCGTCGGCCGCCTCGAGCTGCTCCGCCGCGATCTCACGCTCGAGCAGCAAAGCAAGCTCAACCCCATCGTCGAGTCGTCGAGGCAGATCGCGCGAATCGTCACGCACATGGGTCGGATTACGCGGCTTCAGATCCTCGACGACATGCCGGCATCCTCGATGCTCGACCTGCGACGGTCGTCCGAGCCGACGAATCCGTAAGCCCGCCGTCAGCTCGCGGGAGCCTCCGGTGGATTCTTGAAGAAGGTTCCGGTGAACACGACCGAGTTGGGGAAGATGACCACCCGGCCGGTCGGACGCAGCGGCTCCCCGGCGAGCTCGTGGAGCTTGACGCGCACGAAGCCGATCTCGGCCACCTCGCCGTGCACGTACCCGAATGGGCCCTGAAGACTCACCCGGTCTCCGACGCGGATGCCGTTCGGCGCGACCATCGTGAAGTAGCCGGCCACGGCGAGGATCACGTTCTGGAGCGCGAAGGCGATGCCCGCCGCGGCGAAGCCGAGCGCGGTCACGAGGGCGGCCATCTCGCTGGTGAAGTGGAAGATGAGCACGAGCGCGCCGGCGGCCGTGATCACGACCCTCCGGGCGGTCAGCAGCAGGCGCCGGCGCGCCGGGTCGGTGACGTACCGGGCGACCGCGATCCGCCACAGCAGTCCGCCCACGAAGATGACCGCGAGAGCACCGAGGACCCCGACCAGGTCGAGGGCCAGTCCCTGAAGCGCCTGCCACGACTCACGATCGATCACCTCGTTCCAGCCCTTGAGATCGCTCGCGTACCGGCGGGCCAGCGCCGCCTCGTCGCGCAGGGGCAGCGTGACCGCCACCAGGAGCTTGCGCCGCTCGAGCAGGTTGCGGAACTCGCGCTGGCTCTCGGGCAGCGACATTCCGGACTCCGTCGGGTCCTTCGCCAGCGCCGCGAGCCGCGTGAAGATCGGCCGCGAGCTGGCCCGGGCGGCCTTGGCTTCCTCCTCCACGCGCCGCACGAGCTCGTTGGTGGAGTCCTCGAGCTCCTGGAGACGGCTCCGGCTGCGCTGCAACGCGAGCAGCCGCTGGACCATTCCCCACGTGCCCGAGGCCGGCCCCGACGCCGAAGCGCCGACCGCTTGCCCCGCGTTGGGCGAGCGCAGCTCGGGTACGGCTTCCTGCAGCGCGTCGATCTGGTGCTCGAGATCGTCGTCGGGCCCCGAGCGCGACGACTCGAGCGCGCGCAGCTGAGCGAGGAAATCGAGGCGCGCGCGGTCGAGCGCGAGCTTGTTCTGCGCGGCCGCGACTTCGCGCTCGAGGGCCGCTCGCTTGGCCGGCTCGGCGCGGAGACGAGCGCGCAGCCGCTCCACGTCCCTTTCGCCCCGGCGTACGGACTCCTCGAGCTTCTTCTGTCCCTCCGCGCGACGATCGCTCGCGTCCGAGGCGGCCGCGCTCTCACGGCGCAGCAGCGCGGCCTCGGCGCGCGCCACGTCGAACGCGCGGCCGACCAGCCGCAGCGCGGCTTGCTCGTCGGCGTGGCCGAACACGCCGCTGCCCTCCACGGAGCGCATGACGATGCGTGCCTGGCGATACCAGGTCATCGCCCGGTTGAGCGAGGCCAGCACCTGGTCCGGCGAGCGCGCCGGGGGCGCACTCGGATTCGGCTGCTCGGCCCGCTTCGGCGACGGCGCCTCGTCGGCGCTCGCCCGCTGTGGCGCGCCCGCCGCGAGCACGCCCGCGAGCAGGACCAGCACGGGCAGCAGGCGGCCGAGTGGTCTTCGTCTCGACATCATCGATTCCAGCTTACGACCGCGATCGCGTCCGGGCTACTGAGCGGCGGATCGCGCGCCGACCGACTCAGCCCTGCCCCAGGCGTGGATCGAGCGCGTCGCGCAGCCCGTCGCCGAGCAGGTTGAAGCCGAGCACCGCGAGCATGATCGCCGCGCCGGGAAAGCAGAAGACCCACCAGGCGCCGCTCGTGAAATACTTGTACGAGTCGGCGAGCATCGCGCCCCACTCGGGTGTCGGGGGCTGCGCACCGAGCCCGAGGAAGCCCAGGGCGGCGGCCTCCAGGATCGCGAAGGCGATCGACAGCGTCGTCTGGACGATCAGGGGCGGCAGGCTGTTGGGCACGATGTGGCCCGCCAGGACGCGCCAGCCGCTGCAGCCCAGGCCCCGCGCGGCCAGCACGAACTCCTGCTCGCGCAGCTCGAGCACGGAGCTGCGGCTCAGCCGCGCGTAGGCGGGGATCGACACCAGGCTGATCGCGAACAGCGAATTGCGCAGGCCGGGGCCGATCATCGCCACGATCGCGATCGCCAGCAGGGTTGCCGGAAAGGCCAGCACGATGTCCATGCAGAACATCACCACCAGGTCGACCCGGCCCCGGAGATAGCCGGCCAGGAACCCGAGCGCCGAGCCGATCACGGTCGCCACCGCGACGGCGCTGATCGCCAGCCCGAGCGACACGCGCGTGGCGTGGACAACGCGGACGAGGATGTCGCGGCCGAGGCTGTCGGTCCCGAACGGGTGCGCGGCCGTCGGCGGCCTGAGGCGCGAGGTGAGGTTCGCGTCCGTGCGGGCGTCGTAGAGGTGGACGACGGGAGTCACGAGCGCCACCAGGACGAAGGCCGCGACCATGATCAGGCCGGCCCGCGCCGCCGGGCTCGCCACGAGTCTCCGCCACGCCGCCGAGGCCGGGCTGCGGCCTCGCCCCGTCATCGCGACGGCCCGGCGATCCACCGCGACGTCGAGCGTGGTCATCACTCGTACTTGATGCGCGGGTCGACCGCGGCGTAGAGCACGTCGGTGACGAGGTTCACGCCCACGACGATGACGGCGATGAAGAGGCTCACGCCCTGAACGATCGCGTAGTCGCGCGACTCGATCGACTCGTAGACCCAGAGGCCGATGCCGGGCCAGGAGAAGATCGTCTCGGTGAGGATCGCGCCGGCGAGCAGGCGGCCGACCTGCAGGCCGATGACCGTCAAGACGGGGAGGAGCGCGTTGCGGAGCGCGTGTCGCAAGATCACCGCGCGGCGCGACAGTCCCTTCGCCTCGGCCGTGCGAATGTACTCGCGCGAGAGCACCTCGAGCATGCTGGCGCGCGTCATCCGCGCGATCACGGCCAGCGGGATCGTCGCGAGCGCGAGCGCCGGAAGGATCAGGTGCCGGAGCGCATCGGCGAGGGTGGACCAGTCCCGCTGCAGCGCGGCGTCGAGGACGACGAAGTTCGTCCACGGCACGAACGCGGTCCCGCTGGCGAGGCGGAAGCCGGTGGGCAGGAGGCGCAGCTGCACGCCGAAGAACCACGCCAGCACGAGGCCGAGCCAGAAGATCGGCATCGACACCCCGGCGAGCGCGCCCAGGCGCGCGAGGCTGTCGAGCGGCGAGTTGCGCCAGACCGCCGACGCGACGCCGATCGGGATGCCGAACGCGATCGCCACCACGATGGCGGCGACCGCCAGCTCGACGGTCGCGGGAAAGCGCCGCAGGAGGTCGCTCGCCACCGGATCGCCGCGGACGATCGACACGCCCAGATCGCCCCGGAGCGCGTTGCCGATGTAGAGGATGTACTGCCGCCAGATCGGGCGGTCGAGCCCGAGACGGGCGCGGACCTCGGCGACCTTCTCGGGCGTCGCCCGCTCGCCGAGCATCGTCAGCGCCGGGTCGCCCGGAATGAGATGGATGAAGCTGAAGACGAGGACGGAGACGCCGAGCAGCACGGGGACGATGGTGAGGCTGCGCCGGATGGCGTACCGCCGCACGCGCTGCCCCCCTTCTTTCCTCTATAGGCCCTCTATAGGCCCTCTACAGGCGCGCCTCGGCCGGCGGGGCCCCAGCCCCGCGACGGCCTGCGGCGCGCAAAGCGACGCTATTGCATCTCGACGGTGTTGAAGTACTCCGACCCCGTCGGGTGCGGCACGTAGCCCTTCACACGCTTCGCGAACGCCAGCGGCGGCTGGTTGTTGGCGACGAAGAGCCGGCCGACGTCGTCACGCAGGAGCTGCTCGGCCTGACGGTAGAGCTTCGCCCGCTCCGACTGCTGCGTGAGCTTCTGCGCGCGCAGGAGCACGTCGGCCAGCGGCTTGTTGGCGTAGAAGCCCTCGCGCGCGGCGCCGGGCTGGCAGAAGAAGTAGCAGAGGAAATTGTCCGGATCGCCGTTGTCACCCGTCCAGCCGAGCATGTAGAGCGGCATCTGCCCGTTCTTTCGCTTGTCGAGGTAGACCGCCCACTCGGTGGTCTGCAGCTGCGTCTTGACGCCGACCTTCGCGAGGTCCGCCGCCATCGCCTCGGCGATCTCCTTCGGGTTCGGGAAGTACGGCCGCGAGCGCGACATGTACCAGAAGACCAGCGGCTCCTTCTTGCCGTCCTCCCACGTGATGTCCGACAGGCCTTGCGACAGGCCGGCCTCGCGGAGCAGCGCCTGAGCGTGGCTCGGGCCGTACTCGTAATCCTTCAGCTCGCGGTTGTAGCCCCAGAGCGCGGGAGGCTGGAACTGGCTCGCGACGAGCCCGGTGCCTCCGTAGAGCGCGTCGACGATGCCCCGCTTGTTGATGGCGTGGGCGAAGGCCTGGCGCACGCGCTTGTCCTGGAACTCCTTCACCTTGTAGTTGAACGCGATGTAGCCCGTCGTGTTCGTCGGCCGCAGGAGCAGCTGGAGGTTGGCGTCGTTCTTCACCACGCCGACGTCGTCAGGATTGAGCCCTTCCATGCCGTGGATCTCGCCGGCCTTGAGCGCGCCGAGCCGCTGCGAGTTGTCCTTGAGGTTGCGGATGACCAGGCGCTTGATCCGGGGCTTCTGACCCCAGTAGTCGGCATTCGCCTCCAGCACGACCTCCTGGTTCGGCTTCCACTCCACGAACTTGTAGGCGCCGGTGCCCACCGGGTGCTTGCCGAACTCCGTGCCCCAGCGCTCCACGGCCTTGGGGCTCGCGATGTCGAAGACGAACATCGCCAGATTCGCCAGGAAGGGCGCCTGCGGCTCCTTGAGCGTGATGCGCACGGTGTGCGTGCCGACGGCGTCCACGGCGCCGACGATCGACTTGTCGTCGAAGCCGGCGAACTGCGCCTCCCAGTACTCGAAGGTCTGCCCCGCCTTCACCTGGTTGTCGTGCTGGGGATGGCTCGCCTTCCACCAGCGCTCGAAGTTCCAGACGATGGCGGCGGCGTCGAGCGGCGTGCCGTCGTGGAACTTCACCGACCGGCGGAGCTGGAACGTCCACACCTTGCCGTCGCGCGAAACCTCCCACTTCTCGGCCAGCGCGGGCTCGACCTCGGTGGTGGCGCCGCGATACTTCACGAGGCCGTCGAATATCTGGCGCGTGAGACGCGACGAGATGCCGTCGGTGATGACGGCCGGGTCGAGCTGGACGGGCTCGCCCTGCGCCCCGAAGACGAATGTCTGAGCCGATGCGGCGGGCGCGGCGCTCACGAGCGCCGCGACGAGCAGGGACGTGAGCGTGAGCAGGCGCATAGGATGAACCTCCTTGAGACGAGACGGCGCTCGAGCGCCGTTCGGGCCGGCCCATTATCGCAGGTTGGCGGGGCGTGCGCCGCCGGCCGGTGCGGGGCAGGGCCCCGCCGGCCGAGGCGCGTCTGGGGTGGCTCCAGGCACGGAAAGCGTTGTATGGTCAGTTCCATCATGGGCGACTCTGCGGACGCTCGGCGCTACCTCGAGAACTGGCAAGACGAAGTCGACAGCGCGGCGGAGTATCGCGCGATGTCGGCCAGCGAGCCCGATCCCCGGCTCGCGAAGGTGTACGCCAACCTGGCGGCGATGGAGGAGGGTCACATCGGGTTCTGGGAGGACCGCCTGCGGCGTGTCGGCGCGAAGGTGCCGCCGCTGCGCGCCTCGTGGCGGAGCCGAGTGCTGGCGGCCATCGCACGGCGCCTGGGCCCCGATCTGGTGCTGGCGACGATCGCGGCGAAGGAAACTGTCGATCAGAACAGCTACCTGAAACAGCCAGAGACCGCCGGCACCGCGATGCCCGGCCACGAGCGATGGCACGCGAAGGTGCTGCAGCAGCTCGTGTCGAGCCAACCCCGCGGTCTGCAGGGAGCTTCCTCGGCCGCCTCGAGGGCCGGCATCGATCGGTCGGCGGCAACGCGCTGCGCGCCGCGGTCCTCGGCGCCAACGACGGGCTCTGCTCGAATCTCAGCCTGGTCATGGGCGTGGTCGGCGCGTCGATGGTGCTGCGGCAGTTCGACGTCGGCGCGGACGCCGCGCCGTACGTGGAGCTCTTCTTCCAGGTGACAACGAAGATCGAGCTCTATCCCGAGACCCGCGAGGTGCTGGACGGCCTCGGCCCCGTCCGCACGGCCATCGTTTCGAACGCCGACCACGAGCACGTCGCGGCGTGGAACTTCACGCTGCCGGTCGAGTTCATCCTGATCTCCGAGGCCGTGGGCGCCTACAAGCCGCATCGGCTCGTCTTCGAGCGCGCGCTCGAGCGGCTCGGATTGGCGCCCCACGAAGTCCTGCACGTCGGTGACAGCGACGTTGACGACGTCAAGGGCGCGAAGGCGGCGGGCCTGCGCGTCGCGTGGGTCAATCGCGACGGGCGCGCGCGGCGCGCCGGGGTGCCGGAGCCCGACTTCGAGATTCGCGATCTCAGTCAGCTGCCGCCGCTGCTGCGCCGCGGCTAGTGCCGCCGGCCCGGCGCCACCGCCCGCTGCGCCGGTTGACAACCTGAGAACGGCCACCGACACTGACGGCTCGAGGCGATTCCCGGCGGCAGGAGGCCAGCATGCCCGTCTCGTTCGCGCGGCGCGGACCCATCGGCATCGTCACCCTGAGTCGCCCCGAGGCGCGCAACGCCTGGGGCGCCGATTTCAACGAAGGCCTCGCGCGCCATTTCGCCGCCATGGAGGACGACGACGAGATCCGCTGCGCGATCCTGACGGGCGACGACGCGGGCGGCGCGTTCTCCGCCGGCGCGAACCTCAAGGATCCGCGCACGCACACTATGGCGTCGGCCGCCGACTTCATCAAGAGCATCGCCAAGCGTCGCGGCCGCGCCTTCGAAGTCCTCGGGAACTTCCCCAAGCCGCTCGTCGGCGCTGTCAACGGCTACGCCGTGGGCATCGGCTGCATCGTGACCTTCTGCTGCGACCTGCTGGTGGCCTCCGAGCGGGCGGAGTGGCGGCTGCCGCAGGTGACGCTCGGCATCCTGCCGGCGTACGGCGGCAGCACGCGGCTCGCGCGCTGGGTCGGCCGGGGCCACGCGATGCGCCTGGCCATGGGCTTCCCGCTCACGGCGCAGGAAGCCCACCGCATCGGGCTCGCGCAGTGGCTGGTGCCGCACGGCAAGGTGATGGACCAGGCGCTGGAAGTGGCCGGCCACATCGCGTCCTTGCCGCCGCTCGCCGCGCGTCTCACGAAGGAATCGCTGCTGACGGGTCTCGACATCCCGAACCTGTCGGACGCATCGCTCGTCGATCTCTACCGGTTCGCGACCCTCGAGCTGACCGAGGACAAGGCCGAGGGGCACCGAGCCTGGCGCGAGAAGCGCACGCCCGCGTTTCGCGGACGGTAGCGCGCCATGACCTTGCGCGAGCGGATCGGAGTCGACCTAGGAGGCCGGCGGCGCCTGGAGGACGGCCTCGCCTGGGCGGCCGCGAACGGCGTGCACTACGTCGACATGTGCCTCGAGGGCGCGCCGGACCATCCCAACGCGCCCGCCACCTGGACGGCCGCGCGCGAGGCGGCGCTTCGCGCCACGTGCGAGCGACACCGCATTCACCTGGGCCTGCATTCGGCGTCGGCCGTCAACGTCGCCGAGACGTCGCCGCTCCTGGCCGACGCCGCCGAGCAATACCTCGAGACGTACATCGACCTCGGGGGTCGTCTCGGCGCCGAGTGGATCGTCGTCCACGGGGGCTATCACTTCACCGGCGACTACGCCGCGCGCCGCGCCGCCGGCATCGAGCGCCTCCAGCGCGCCGCCGCGCTTGCCGAGCGGGCCGGCGCGCGGCTGCTCCTGGAGAACCTCAACCGGGAGCCGGAGCACGCCGAGATCCGCTATCTCGCCCACAATCTCGAGGAGTGCCGGGAGTACTTCGGCCGGATCCAGTCGCCGAGCCTCGGCTGGGCGTTCACGGTCAATCACGCGCACCTCGTTCCCGAGGGCATCGACGGCTTCCTCGACGCGATGGATCTCGGACGGTGCGGCGAGGTGCGCGTGGCCGACAGCCACGGACATCGGGCGATTCTCCCTACGACCGCTTCCAGGCGGGCGACCGGAGCGCGATGTCCGAGGCGGCCCAGCGAGGGCCGCGCCTGTTCGAGGGCAAGGCGATGTGCTCGCGGTGCCACGCGGGCTTCAACTTCACCGGCGAGAGCTACCGCAACATCGGCGTGGGCATGGCGGTGAGAGATCCCGATCTGGGCCCCTACACCGTCACCCGAGACGATCCGGACCAGGGCGCGTTCAAGACGCCGACCCTGCGCGACGTGGCCAGGCGCGGGCCGTACATGCACGACGGCAGCGAGAAGACGCTCGAGGACGTGGTCGCGTACTACGATCGGGGGGGCGTGAAGAACCCGTGGCTCTCGTCGGACATGAAGCCGCTCAGGCTTCGCCCACAATCTCGAGGAGTGCCGGGAGTACTTCGGAAGGCGCTCACCGGCCGGATCGACCCGGAGGTGAGCCGCCCGCCCGATCTGCCGAGATAGGCCCCCGGCTCCGGCGACGCGATCGTGAACCCGGCCGATAGTCTGGAGCTGCTCGCGCGGTACGGCGCCGTCATTCTCCCGATCCTCGTCGTCGCCGAGCAAGTCGGAGTCCCGCTGCCGGCAGTGCCGGCGCTCCTGGGCGTCGGCGCGCTCGCGGCCACCGGACGCGGGAGCATCCCGCTCGTGCTGGGGGCGATCACCGTCGTCGCGCTCACCGTCGATCTCGCATGGTACGAGGTGGGCCGGCGGCGCGGCGCCCCGGTGCTCGCTCGGCTCTGCCGCTTGTCGCTCGAGCCCGACTCGTGCATCCGGCGGACTCAGGACATCTTCGTCCGCTATGGCGTCCGGGGAATGCTGGTCGCGAAGTTCCTGCCGGGCCTGACGACGGTGATGCCGCCCATGGCCGGCATCTTCGGCGTCGGGCGATTGCGGTTCGTCTGCTACGAGATCCTCGGCGTCTTGCTGTGGGCGGGGCTCTGGACGTGGGTCGGATACCTGTTCAGCGACGCGATCACCACGATCGTCGCGCAGCTCGCCCGGCTGGAGCGCGCGGTCGGCGTCGTGGCGGCGGTGGTCGCCGGCTACATCGTGGCGAAGTACGTGCGACGTCGTCTGTTTCTGCGCGCGCTCCGCATCGCCCGCATCACCCCGGAGACGCTGAAGAGCCGGCTCGCCGCCGGCGAGGCCGTCATGATCGTCGATCTGCGGACGCGGCTCGAAGTCGAGGCGACGCCGTTCGCGATTCCGGGGAGCCGCTGGATGTCGATCGACGAGCTCGACCAGCACCAGTGGGAGTTCCTGCGCTCGCGGGAGCTCGTCCTCTACTGCTCCTGACCGAACGAAGCTACGAGCGCCCGGGTGGCGCTCTCGCTCAGACGCAAGGGAGTGACGCGGGTGCATCCGCTGCAGGGAGGCCTGGCGGGCTGGATGGCCCTGAACTTTCCCGTCGTGGCGCTGGAGCTCCCGCCGGCCCGGACGAGCGAGGGCGCCGCCGCGACGTAGCGCGTCGGGGCCCGCGAATCTAGATCGCGCTCGCGGCGATGTTGACGGTGAGGGCCAGGAGCGCGGCGTTGAACAAGAAGGACACGACGCCGTGGACGGTGGCGGTGCGGCGGATCAGCTTGCTGGTGATCGCCACGTCGGAGACCTGCGACGTCATGCCGATGACGAACGAGAAGTAGACGAAGTCCAGATAGTCAGGATGCGGGTCGCCGCCCGGGAAGCTCATCCCCCGGCCGGCCGTCTCGTCGTAGAACTCGTGAGCGTAGTGCAGCGCGAACATCGTGTGGATGAACGTCCACGACAGGAGAATGGTGAAGCTGGCCAGAATCAGCGGGCTCCGCGGCCGGGGGGTGCCACCGGCCGTGCCGAGCACGGCGAAGATGGCGGCGAGGCTCGCCAGCGCCGCCGCCACCGTGCACGTCAGGATCGTGAGCTGTCCCTCGTCCTGCTCGGCGGCATTGCGGCGGATGTGCCGGACGTCGGAGGTCACGATCATATGGAACGCCAGCCCGAGATAGAGCGCTACCGCGATGTCCCAGCCGGTCAGCAGACGTGTCCCGAACCGCCAGTCCGTTGCGAGCACGGTTGCGGCGGCCACTACGAAGCCGACCGCCGCCGAGGAAAACAGTCGAGGCCGCGCGCTCACGATCCGGAACAGGAGCGGCAGGCTGCGATGCCGAGGACTCACGCCGCGAACATATCATCATCGACTCCGTCCCCACGCACGATGCTGGCCTAGCCCGTCCAGGTTTGATAGGGTTCCGATCGTGGAGCGGAGACCCGAGCCGCGGTTCGACTGGTTCATCCCGATCGACGGCGACGGCGAGCACATCGGCACGTGGCGCGCGGAGCGGCCGCCGACGTTCGACTACCTGCGCCGGGTCGTGGAGACCGCCGAGGCCGAAGGCTACTACTCGCTGCTGATCCCGACCCGGTTCGCGAACGGGCTCTTCGGGGAGACGGCGCCGCTGGCGGAGACGTGGACGACGGTGACGGCGCTCGCCGCGGTGACGCGCCGCATCCGGTTCCTGGTGGCGATCCGGCCGGGATTCATCTCGACCGGACTCTTCGCACAGATGGCGGCGGCGCTCGACCAGATCAGCGGCGGGCGGCTGGACATCAACGTCGTACCCGGCGGGATCCAGGGCGATTTCGAGCGGCTCGGCGTCACGATCGACCACGACCGCCGCTACGAGCAGGGTGAGGAGTTCATCGCCGCGCTGCGGGCCTTGTGGGCGAAGCCGGAGCCCGTGGTGTTCGAGGGGAGCACCGTGCGGCTGAAGGGCGCGGTGGTGTCGCCGGGGCCGGTGGCCGGCGGGCCGCGGTTCTACGTGGGCGGCGCCTCGCCGCGCGCCCTCGAGTTCGCGGCGGCCGGCGCCGAGGTGTACCTGGCGTGGATCCAGCCGCTGGACGACATCGCCAAGCTACTGGACCGCGTGCGGACGGCGTACCGCGCCCGGGGCCATCGGCCGGTGTTCGGCCTGCGCACGCACCTGGTCGTGCGCGCGACCGAGCGCGACGCGTGGGCCGCCGCCGAGGAGCTGATGTCGCGGGTGGACGAGCGCGTGGTGGCGCAGCGGCAGAGCGCGTTCGCGGGCACGCCGATGGTGGGCCAGCAGGCGCAGCTCCGGGCCGAGCTCCGCGAGCGGGCGCCCCGGCTCTGGAACGGGATCTCGAAGGTGCGCGTGAACCTCGGGACGGCGATCGTGGGCGACCCGGAGCAGGTGACGGCGGAGCTCGCCGCCTACTGGCGCCTCGGCATCGACGAGTTCATCCTGTCGGGGTTCCCGCACGTGGAGGAATGCCGGCGCGTCGCGTCGGACGTGCTGCCGCGGCTGCGCGCCGCGATCGAAAGAGAGCGATTGGCATGATCACCGACGTCGAGTCCTACTTGCGCTTCTTCGACAGCGTGCGCCGCCGGACCGAGCGCGACGTCGCTGCGCTCCCGCCCGAGGCGGCCGCGTGGCGGCCGCCGGCGGCGGATGGCGAGGCCGGCTGGGGCTTCGGCGAGCTCGTCGCGCACATCGGCGGCTCGCGTCTCTACTTCGCCAGCGCGTACCGCGGCGAGGGCTGGACCTTCTCGACCGCCGACATCGACCGCGCCGACCAGCGCACGTGGCTTCCCTGGCTGCGCTCGTCCGCGGAACGCTTCGTCGCGCTGCTTCGCGAGACGCCGCCGGAGTGGCTCACGCGCCGGATCGACATGATCGACACGCCCGGAACGCTGCCGGGATGGCGGCTTCTCATGATGATGCTCGAGCACGAGGTGCACCATCGGTCGCAGATCGACACCTACGCGGGCCTCCAGGGCTGGCCGGTGCCACAGATCTTCGACCGATCCGCCGAGAGCATCGTCGCGCTCCAGCCCGAGCAGCGCGCGCGCTACCAGCGCTGACCACCGCGTGGACGCCGCGGGCGACCTTCGCTAGACTGGACGGCGCTATGACGACCACGGTGCCGGGGACGAAGGCCGCGTTCGCGGCCGACTACGACGCGCCGATCCCGTACATGCAGCGGACGCGCGACTACTATCAGCTGCTCGGCTTCAGTTCCTATCGCTGGGCTCACTTCGCCGAGGTGCCGTTCACGCCGCTCCGGACGCCGCTCGATCGGGCGCGCGTCGTGTTGATCACCACCGCCGCGCCGTTTCAGCCCGGCGTGGGCGATCAGGGGCCCGGCGCGCCGTACAACGCGGCCGCCAAGTTCTACCAGGTGTACTCGGCTTCCACCGAGACGGTGCCGGACCTCAGGATCTCGCACGTCGGATACGACCGCCTGCACACGACGGCGGCGGACATCAACACGTATCTGCCGCTCGCACAGATGAAGCGGGCGTCGGCCGCGGGACGGCTCGGATCGCTCGGGCCGCGGCTTCACGGCGCGCCGACGAACCGGAGCCACCGGGTGACGCTGGAGACCGACGTCCCGGAGCTCCTGCGGCGCTGCCACGAGGACGGGGCCGACGCGGCCGTCCTCGTGCCGAGCTGACCCGTGTGTCACCAGACCGTGAGTCTGGCGGCGCGGCACCTGGAGGCGAACGGGATCTCCACCGTGATCATGGGCTGCGCCAAAGACATCGTAGAGCTCTGCGGCGTGCCGCGCTTGCTGTTCAGCGATTTCCCGCTCGGCAACTCGGCGGGGCGTCCATTCGACGTCGAGTCGCAGGCCCAGACGCTCGAGCTCGCCCTGCGGGTCCTCGAGAGCGCGCCGGGCGCCCGCACCACCGTGCAGTCGCCGCTCCGCTGGAGCGAGGATGCCGCCTGGAAGCGCGACTACCTCGACCTGACGAAGCTCTCCCCGGAAACGATCGCCGAGCGGAAAAAGGAGTTCGACGAGGTGAAATCGATCGCGCGGGCGAAACGCGAGGCATCGTGAGCAAGCCGTTCGCTCGGGTCCGCATCCTCGATTTCACCCGCTACCTGGCGGGGCCGTACGGCACCTACCAGCTGGCGCTCCTGGGCGCCGACGTCGTGAAGATCGAGTCGCACGAGGGCGACGACACGCGCCGCCAGCTCGCCGACCGCACGTGGGCGGAGCGGAAGATGGCGCCGTCCTTCCTCGCGGTGAACGGCAACAAGCGCAGCATCACCCTCGATCTCCGCAAGCCGCAAGCCGTGGCGATCGTCAAGAAGCTCGCGGCCACCGCCGACGTCGTCTGGGAGAACTTCCGCGGCGGCGTGATGGACCGGCTCGGGCTCGGATACGAGGCGCTCTCGGCCGTGAACCCGCGCCTGATCTACTGCGCGGTCTCCGGCTTCGGCCAGACCGGACCCGAGCGGACGACCGCCGCCTTCGACGGAAAGCTCCAGGCGATGTCGGGGATCATGTCGATCACCGGCGAGCCCGCGCACGGCCCGACCCGCGCCGGATTCGCCATCTGCGACACGATCGGCGGCATGACGGCGGCGCTGGCGGTGGCGAGCGCGCTCTACCAGCGCACGCACACCGGGCGCGGCCAGCTCGTCGACGTCGCGATGCTCGACGCGGCGCTCGCCTTCATCCCCGGGACGGTCTCCGAATACACCGTGGCGGGCATCGAGCCGCGGCAGATCGGCAACGGCTCGGTGAGCCGCAAGCCGACCGCGAGCCGGTTCCGCGCGCGGGGCGGCTACCTCGTGCTGGCGGTGCTCACCGAGAAGCAGTTCGCCGGCCTCATGAGGACGCTCGGCCGCGCCGACGCGCTCGACGATCCGCGCTTCAAGGACTGGCCCGCGCGGACGGCGAACGAGCCGGCGCTGCGCGAGATCATCGAAGCGGCGCTCGCGACCGACGATCCCAAGAGCTGGGAGGCGCGTCTGACCGCCGCCGACGTGCCGTGCGGCTCCATCTGGAGGATCGACGAGATCGTCGAGCACCCGCAGCTCGAGCACCGCGACGTGCTCCAGACGATCGACTCGCGCTACGGACCGATGCGGCTCGTGGGCGCCGGGTTCCGGCTCGAGCACGGCAGCCCCGGGCTCGACCGCGAGCCGCCGACGCTCGGCGAGCACACCGACGAGATCCTGAGAGAAGCCGGGTACGCAGCCGAGGAGATCGAGCGGCTGCGGCGCGACGCGGTCATCTGATCGTGGGCCCGAAGCCCGGTCTCGGCCTGATGATGGCGGGGGCGCTCATCGCCTTCGCGGGCTTCTGCATCGTGCTGGTGAGGGTGTTCGACGTTCCCGACTACTGGGTCCTGCTCGGAGTCGGGATCGGGATGTTTGCGCTCGGAGTCGTCCGTCGGCTCACGGGCGGCAGCCGAGATTAGCAGCCGGCCGACCGCGGCCCGTCTCGCGGGCGCCGATCAGCGCCCGGCCAGCCCCGGCATCGTGAAGCGCTGCGCGTCGAGCTCCGCGATCAGCGCGCTCGACTGGGCCGGCGTCAGCGCCACCAGCGGAGGGCGGACCGTCGCCCAGCCGGCGTCGCGGCCGTGGTGGGCGATAGCGGCCTTGAGCGCCGGGATCATCGGGAACCTCTGGAACACGCCGCGGATCACGTCGAGCCGCGCCTGCTGGGCGTCGGCGCCCTCGGCCCGCCAGGTGTCGTAGAGCCGCGCGATCGGCTCGGGGTGGACGTTGGCGGTGGCGCTGATGCAGCCGGCGCCGCCGTAGCGCATGTTCTGCAGCAGGAACGTCTCGGAGCCGGCGAACACGTCGAAGCCCGCCTTCGCGAACGCGTCGAGGAACCCCTTCGTGTTGCTCCAGTCGCCGCCGCTGTCCTTCATGCCGGCGACCTGCGCCGGATACCTGGCGAGCAGGCGCTCGACGAGCCCGAGCGTGATCGGCACCTGAGCGACCGGCGGGATGTGGTAGACGTACACGCGCAGCCGCGCGTCCCCCACGCGCTCGATGACTTCCGCGAAGCTCCGGAACAGGCCGTCGTCGCTCACGCCCTTGTAGTAGAAGGGCGGCAGCATCAGCACGCCGCCGCAGCCGACCTTCATCGCGTGGGCGGTGAGCCGCACCGAATCGGTTAGCGCGCAGCAGCCGGTGCCCGGCATCATCCGCGCCGGATCGAGCCCGGCCCCCACCAGCCGATCGAGCAGCTCGATCTTCTCGTCGACCGACAGCGAGTTCGCCTCCGAGTTCGTGCCGAAGATGGCCAGGCCCACGTTCTGGGACAGAAGCCAGCGGCACTGGTGCACGAAGCGCTCGGGATCGGGCGCCAGGTCGGCGCCAAACGGGGTCACGACGGGGGAGAGCACGCCGGCGATACGCGGGACGTCCGTCACGTTGTCGCCTCCTGGAGGGCGCGCCGCAGGCCGAGGCGCGCCTATGAACAAACAGCATACAGGATTGCAATCGGGCGAAGCCATTGCGAAGAGCCCCGGCACCGGAGTACCCTCCGCCCCACCGCCGATGAGACTCCAGGGATTTCCGGGCGCCGCGCTTGTCGCCGGCGCCGGCCTCTTCCTCGCGATGACCGCGCTCCTGGCCGCGTCGCGCGCGCCCGAGGACGTGCCGTCCTTCCGCCTCCACGTGGCCGTCCCGGACCCGCTCTTGTTCGCGAGCGGCGCCGCGTTCACTCTGGCGGTCGCCATCGTGATCGGCATCGCGCTCTCGCGCGATCGGCGCCGCGAGGTCGAGCGCGTGGAGGAGCCGTCGAAGCTCCCGTGGTGGCTCCAGGCCATCTTGCGGGCGCTGCCGCTCCTGCCGCTTCTCGCGATCCTCGTCGTCTTCTCGCTCGGGTGGCCATACGTCGAGAGCTCGCTGCTCGCCTGGAGCCGCTTCGTGATGTTCGCCGGCTCCGATTCCGGAGCGCCGCGGCCCGAGATCCCCGTGCTCTCGCTGCCGTGGCTCGGATGGCTCGCCGGTCTGCTGCTGCTCCTGGCCGGTCTCGCGACGCTCGCGGTGGCGCTGCTGCTGCTCTTCGCCGAGCGCATCGCGCGATGGTGGGAACGCCGTCAGGGCGGCGAAGCGGCCGAGCCGCTGAACGAGGCGGTTCAGGAAGGCCTCGACGACCTGGCGAGCGAGCCGGATGCTCGCGCGGCGATCATCCGGTGCTACCGGCGCTTCGAGCGAGCCACGGCCCGCGCGCGCGTGGTGAAGGCACCCTGGCAGACGCCGGACGAGTTCATGCGCGAGGCGCTTCGGCGCCTGGTGCTGCCGCATCGCGCGGTGGATCGGCTGACGCGCCTTTTCGAGCTGGCGCGGTTCAGCGTCCATCCGCTCGGGGCGGCGGAGCGCGACCTCGCCCGCGCCTGTCTCGAAGACATCCGAACAGAGCTCGAGCGCGAGGAGGCGACCCTTGGCGCCTGAGCCGAGCCGCGGTGCGGGTCTCGTCGCCGCGCTCGGGGTCCTCGTCGCGCTCGGCGCCGCCGTGTCGCTGACCGAGTTTTTCGTCGCGCCGGGCTACCGGCAGACGGCGATCCGGCTCATCTCCGCCCTCGTCCTGCTCGTCGCCCTCGCGCGCGTGCGGCCGATCGTGGCGGCCGCGGTCGAGCGCCGAGTGGCGTGGGGCGACGAGATCCTAGACGGCTGGGCGGACCGGCGCGCCGCGGACTCGCGCCTGGCGCGCCTGCGCGACGAGATCCGCTTCAGCGTGCGGAGCCAGTCCTACTTCGAGCACCTGCTGTGGCCGAGGCTCGTCGCGCTCGCGCGGGCGCGCGGCGGCTCGCCCGAGGCCGAGAAGCCGTCGGGACGGCGGTTCGGCCGGGGGCCGTCCGTCACCGCGCTCGCCCGCCTCATCGGCTCGCTGGAGACGCGCCGGTGAAGCTCGACCGCGTCACCGAGCGGAGCCGCGAGATCCTGGGCTCGCTCGCGCGCGTCATCGTCGGCAAGGGCGACGTGCTCGAGCGCATCCTCGCCGGGATCCTCGCGAGCGGCCACGTCTTGATCGAGGACTATCCCGGCCTCGCCAAGACCTTGATCGCGCGCCTCTTCGCCCAGGCGCTCGGCGTGTCCTTCAAGCGCCTGCAGTGCACGCCCGATCTGCTTCCCGCGGACGTCACCGGAAGCTTCCTGTTCGACCAGCGCCAGGCGCGCTTCGAGTTCCGCCCGGGTCCCGTCTTCACGCATCTCCTGCTGGCCGACGAGATCAACCGGGCGACGCCCAAGACCCAGGCCGCCCTGCTGGAGGCGATGCAGGAGGCGCAGGTGACGGTGGAAGGCGAGTCCTTCCGGCTCGAGCCGCCGTTCCTGGTCATCGCGACCCAGAACCCGATCGAGCTCGAGGGAACCTATCCGCTACCCGAGGCGCAGCTCGACCGCTTTCTGATCCGCGTCGCGGTCGGGTATCCGACCGCGGAGGAGGAGCGACGGATCCTCGAGCGGCGCCGCGAGCGGCGCCAGGACGAGGCCGAGGTGGGCGCGGTCGTCTCCCGCGAAGAAGTCCTCGCCATGCAGGAGGCGCTCGAGGACGTGTTCGTGGCCGACGTCGTGACGCAGTACGTGGTCGATCTCGCCCAGGCGACCCGCGCCGACCATCGGGTCACGCTCGGCGCCTCGCCGCGCGGCGCGCTCGCGCTGCTGAAGCTCGCGCGCGCCAGTGCGGTGCTGCGCGGGCGCGACTTCGTCACGCCCGACGACGTCAAGGCGATGGCCGGCCCGGCGCTCGCCCATCGGCTCATCTTGCAGCCGGAGCTCTGGGTCACGAAGCTCTCGGCCGCCCAGGTCGTCGACGATCTCCTGACGCAGGTGCCGGCCCCGAAGACCGAAGAATCCCGATGACCGCTCGGCTCACGCCGCTGGTCCTTTCGGCCTTGACGGTCGGCGCGTGGGGACTCGTGCTCGGTGTGCTGTCCGGTCGAGCCGAGCTGGTGGTGGTCGTGCTGCCGCTGCTCTTCGGTCTGCTCCGGATCGGCGGGACTGGCGCATCGCGCGGGTGGTCGCTCGCCCGCGTGCTCTCGGCGCCGCGAGTCTTCGAGGGCGAGCGCGTCACCGTCACCGTGACCGTGAGCGCGGGGCATCGGGTGCCGCTCCTCGAGCTGTTCGAGCCGCTGCCGCCGACCCTGCGGCTGGTGTCCGGCCACAATCGCGGACTCTTCACCCTGCGCCCCGGCCGGAGCGTCGAGTGGCGATACGAGGTCGAGTGCGTGCGCAGGGGCCGGGTGAATCTCGGGACGGTGCACGCGCGTCTCTGGGACCGCGCCGGGCTCGAGGCTGCCGAGACGTCGGTCCGGTTGCCGGGGCAGCTCTCCGTGTATCCGCGACCGCTGCCGCTCCGGCGCCTGCCGGGCCCGCGGCGGATGCAGGCCTTCGTGGGCAACTACGTGGCGCCGAGCCTCGGCGAGGGGCTCGAGCCCGGCGACATCCGAGCGTTCGTTCCGGGCGACCGCGTGCGCCACGTCAACTGGCGCGCCTCGCTCCGCTTCGGCCAGCTTTTCGTCACGCAGTACCACCAGGAGCGCAACGCCGACGTGGTCCTGATGCTCGACACCTTGGCCGAGGCCGGCGCGGCGCCCGACACGACCCTCGACGCGTCGATCCGGGCGGCCGCCGCGCTGGCCACGGGCTACCTGGCGCGGAAAGATCGCGTGGGCCTGCTCGAATATTGCGGGCCGTTCCGCTGGGTGCGGCCGAGCTCCGGGCGCGCCCACCACGAGCGGCTCTTCGAGGCGCTGCTGCGCGCCGACGTGATGTTCAGCTACGTCACCCAGGAAGTCGCGCTCGTGCCGCGGCGCGTGCTGCCGCCGCAGGCGCTCGTCGTCGCGATCAGCCCGCTCATCGATCCGCGCTTCGAGAAGGCGCTGGTCGACCTGGCGGGGCGAGGCTTCGACCTCGTGGTGTTGAGCCCGTCGCCGATCGTGCTCGCGCGGCGCGCGACGCGGCCATCGGCGCGCGCGGACCTCGCGTGCCGGCTATGGGCGCTCGAGCGGCGCGCGCGCGCCGACGCGCTGGAGCGCCTCGGCATCACGATCGTCGACTGGGATCCCGCCGAGCCGCTCGAGGCGGCGCTCAGCGGCTCGAGCGCCTCGCGCCGGCGCGGCGCGGTGCGCTGATCGTGCGTCGCCTGGCGGCGGTCCTCAGCGTGGTGCTCGTCGGCTATCCGCTCCTGGTCGTGTCCTCGACCGCCGTCCTCGCTCTCGGAGCGGCGGCGCTCTCGCTGTGCGCGCTCGGCATCCTGGTGGCGCCCCCCGTGCTCGTCGGCGGCATGGTCCTGGCCCTCGGCGAGTACACGCTGGCGCTCTGGCTCGCCGACGGCCCGCCCCGGCTCGCGGGCGCGGCGCTGCTCGGCGTCGTCCTGGTCCTGCTGCTCGAGACGGCCGACTTCGGCCGGCGCGCCCATCGCGCGACGATCGGCCCCGGGCTCTTCGCGGCCCAGCTGCGCTCGTGGGCCGTGGTCGCCGCCCTCACGGGGATGGGTGCCTGGGCCGCCGGCGCCGGGGCGAGCGTCGCCAGCGCCGCGGTCCGCCTGCCGTGGGCGCCCGCGATCGCGGCCGCCGGCGTCGCCGTCACGCTGGTCGCGGTCGCGCTCGCGCTGTCCGTCCGCCGCCTGCCACCACGCGACTGATCCACGCGCGGCCCCGCGCGCCCGGGGTTTCCTGCCGGGGATGCGGGGGATCTCAGGCTCCGGATTGCTTGAGGCGAGCGATCTCGAACGCGACGACCGGCCGATGGAAGCCCTTGAGCTGGAGCGGGCCGACCTCCGTGGCTTCCACGAGATCGGTCACGGCGGCGTAGATGCGCTGGCTGATCAGGATCTGGCCCGGCGATGCCTCGGTGCAGAGGCGGAAGGCGAGATTGGTCACGCTGCCGATGGCCGCGTAGTCGCGCCGACCCTCGAAGCCGATCGCGCCGATCGTCGCGTAGCCCTTCGCGATCCCCATGCCGAGGTCGAGATCGTATCCCCGCCGTCGCCACTCGGCGCCGAGCACGCGGATCCGCGCCCGCATCGCCTCGGCCATGCGGATCGCCCGCTCCTCGGGGTTCGCGACCTCCACCGGATCGTTGAAGAAGATCATCATGCCGTCGCCGGTGAATCGCTCGAGCGTCCCCTCGTGCTCCACGATGAGGCGCCCCACCTCCGCGTGGTAGGCGCCCAGAACCTCCGACACCTCCTCGGGCTCGGCCATCTCGGCAAACGCGGTGAAGCCGCGCAGGTCGAGGAAGACCACGCTGATCTCTCGCCGGTGCGGCCGTAGCGGATCGGCCGCGCCGCCGGCCAGGATCGCGTCCGCGAGCTGCGGCGAGAAGAACCGCTTCAGCCGGCTCACCCGCTCGAGCTCGCCGACCTGCTCGGCCACCCGCCGCTCGAGCGTGGCGTTCCATTGCGCGATCTCCTCGGCCTGCGTCGCGACCGTGTCGTGCAGTGCCTTGATCCGGAGCATCGAGCGGACCCGCGCCGCGAGGGCGGCGTGGTCCACCGGCTTGGTCAGGTACTCGTCGGCGCCCGCCTCGAGCCCGGCGACGACGTCCTTCGCGTCCGCCATGGCCGTCACCAGGATGATAGGCGTGAAGGCGGGGCCCTGCTCCTTCTTGAGCCGGCGGCAGACCTCGACCCCGTCGATCTTCGGCATCATGATGTCGAGCAGGATCAGGTCGGGCGCCGAATCGCGCGCGGCCGCGAGCGCCTCCTCGCCGTCCGCCGCGGTGACGACGTCGTAGCCGTCGGCGGCGAGGCGCGTCCTCATGATTCGCAGGTTGGCCGCGTTGTCGTCGGCGATCAGGACGCGCGGCGGAGTCCTCACCCTGACTCCTAGCGCGTGACGGCGATCTTCTTCGAGCTCTCCCAGCCCGCCGAATGGGTGGGCTCGGCCACCGCTCGGAGATTGCCGCCTTCGTCGAGCGCGATGGTGAACACGGCCTTCGGATACGAGAAGACCGGATGCAGGTACACGCGCGCGATCTCGGCGCTGTCCTTGTAGAGCGCGATGTAGCGGACGAAGTGCTCGCCGAGCGAGGGATGGACCGAGCCGGCGCCCACCGTCACCGTGACCTCGAACCACTGCCCGCGCTTCACCGTGTCGGGCGCCTCGATCTTCGGCGTGTGCTTCTCGTCGTACGAGCGGCGGACCTCGCGGTACTCCGGCGTGAACTGCTCGGCCTGTCCCTGCGCGCCGACCCGCGCCGTGCCCCCGGCCAGCAGCAGGGCCGCCGTCGCGGCGGCGGCCCACGTCTTGGGATGTCTCATGACGGCTCTCCTCAGTTCTCGGGAAGAAACCGGTGGATCAGCGCCATTAGATCGCGGGGGCTGTACGGCTTGGCCAGGTAGGCCGAGGCGCCCGCGTCCATCGCCCGGCGGTCGTCGCCGCTCAGGGCGAACGAGGTCACCACCACGAGCGGGATCTTCGCCGTGCGTGGGTCGGCCCGCAAGAGGCGCGTGGCATCCAACCCCGACAGCTTGGGCAGCTGGACGTCCATGAGGATCAAATCGGGGAGCTCGCGCTGCGCGACCGCCAGCCCCTCTTCGCCGTCCGCGGCTTCCAGCAGACGATACGATGTCCGGCTCAAGAGCTGTCGCACGATCTTCCGATTGTACTCGTTGTCCTCGATGTGGAGCACGGTCCGGTCCCTCATGGGTGCCCTCCGTCCGCGTGCAGCGGCACCGTGAAGAAGAATCTCGATCCCTTGCCGAGCTCGCTCTCGACGCCGATGCGCCCGCCGTGCAGCTCGACGAGCCGCTTGGTGATGCTGAGCCCGAGCCCGGTGCCGCCGTACTCTCTGGTGATCGTGGTGTCGACCTGCCGGAACTCGGCGAAGATGTTCTCGACCTCTTCCTTGGGAATGCCGATGCCGGTATCGCTGACCCGATAGGTGAGCCATCCTCCGTCCAGGCGCACGTCGATCTCGACCCGCCCGTGGTGCGTGAACTTGAGCGCGTTGCCGGCCAGGTTCATCAAGCATTGCATGATCCGCCGGCCGTCGCCGCGGGCCGGCGGGATGTCCGGCGCCGCCGAGGCGTTGAAGGCCAGCCCCTTTTCGATGGCCAACGACTTCAGGGAGGTGTGGACGACGTCCACGATCTCCTGCACCGAGTACTCCTCGACACCGAGCTCGAGCCGCCCGGCCTCGATCTTCGACAGGTCGAGCACGTCGTTGATGAGGCGGAGCAGATGACGGCCGTTGGTCTGGATGTCGACCAGCGGCTCGCGGAGATTCGGCGGCACCTCGCCGTAGAGCTCATCGAGCATGATCTCGGTGAAGCCCAGGATCGCGTTCAGCGGCGTGCGCAGCTCGTGGCTCATGTTCGCCAGGAACTCCGACTTGGCGCGACTGGCCAGCTCGAGGCGATCGTTGAGCCCGCGGAGCGTGGCCGCCGCCACCCGCTGCTCGTCGTCGAGCCGGCGCAGCTCGCCGCTCATCCAGTTCATCCGCTCGGCGAGCTCGCCGAACTCGTCGCGGTTGGGCACGGCGATCGAGCCCCCGAACCGGCCCTCGGCCACCTGGCTCAGAAAGCCGTGGAACCCGCGCACCGGCAGGATGAACGACCAGGAGATCACGAACCCGGCGATCAGTGCGACCGCGACGACGGCGACGGCGAAGCCGGCCATCTGCGAGAGCGAGCGCCCCTGGGCGGCCTCGATGCTGGTTCGTAAACTCGCCATCCGCTTCTCCTCGGCGGCGACCAGCGAGCCCACCAAGCTCTCGATCTTCTGGTAGATCGGCTCCTGCCGCGTCCGCAGCGCCGTCATCGCGTCGGCCGTCCGGCGGTCGCGGAGGGCGTTGGCGATGTCGGCGACGGTCGCCATCGCGTCGTCCTGCGCCCCGCGGATGGCCTGGATCAGCGCGCGCTCTTCGGGCGGCGCCGTCGTCTCGAGCCGCGCGAGCGTGTCGTTGAAGCGGTTGTTCTCGCGCAAGATCAGGCTCACCGAGTCCTCGGACTGGGCGAGCAGCGCCATGGACGTGAAGTGCATCTGCATCGCGAGCGCGTGCTCGATCAGCCGCGACCATCCGACGCGCACGTGGGCCTGGTCCAGGAGGTTGGTCTGGCGCGCCGTCTCGGTCACCGTGCGCAGGCTCACCGCGGTGATCGCGATGAAGAGCAGCGTGATCAGGAGGAAGCCGGCGAGCAGCTTGACGTGCACCGACGCGCGGATGCGCGCGACGGCCCGGACCGGCGCGCCGAGCGGCGAGGCGAGCAGCGCCATCATGGGCGACGCCGCTCGGTCGGTGGTCCACGCCTCCCGCATGAGTCCCGCGCGGCTAGCGGGCGGGCATCTCCACGGTGACCGCGGTCGGCTCCTGATCGCCGACCACGACGTCCCGGGCGATCGTGCCGAGTCGTTCCTGCCAGATCTTCAGCGTGTAGCGTCCGGCCGGGAGGCCCCGCAGCTCGAACTCGCCGGCGCCGTTGGTGAACGCGTAGAAGGGATGCTCGGCGACGACCACCCAGCCGCGCATCCACGAATGCAGGTCGCACGTCACGCGGATGATCTCGGGGTGCGAGAACGAGATCGTGATCGTCCGCCCCTTCGGCTGCGTGCGGTTGAAGGGCGGATTGGCGGTCGGCGTGGCATGCAGGTTGTGCAGGAGGCGGTCGCTGTTCAGGAAATCGATCTTTCCGCCGGCCGGAACGACCACGAGCCGGGGCGCGAACATGCACTCCTTCTGGTCCATCGAGGTCGTGGACGGCAACGCCTCGCCGCTGGCCGCCGCCGGCGGCTTGTCGAGCCACACGACGGCGCTCCGGATGCCGCCCTGCGGAGACACGACGAGGTCCTCGGGATTCTTCTCCTTGCCGCACACGTACTGGTCGATCGTCACCGCGAGCTTCTTGATCTCCGGGGTCGCCCCCTTCAGGACGACCGTGCCCTTGATCGTTCCGGCGGCGGCCCCGCGCGGCGCCGCCGGCGTTCCGACGAGCGCGATGGCGCAGAGGCCCAGCAGCAGCGCTCGCCACGGCGTCAGAGTTCTCATCCCAGGACCCACAGTGTAGCCCAGGTCGGCGAATCCTCCGTTTCCTCCTTGACCGGGCCGGTCCTGCCGCGGTATCCGTCGAAGGCAACCGAGGAGGAAGCACCCATGGTGAGCCGGCGAGTCGTCAGATCCTACCAGGCGCGCTACAGCATGGGCGCCAACAAGGCGTCGATGTACGACCTCACGGACGCGATCGACGTCCACGCCCACGCGCGCGGCCAGGACGAAGAAGAGCCGATGCACGCCGCGCAAGAGGCCACGCGCGCCGGCATGACGGCGGTCCTCTTCAAGAGCATCTCGCCCGGCCGTCCGTGGGAAGTGGCGCGCCGGCTCCAGGACGACGTCGATCGCTGGGCCGAGCGGGAGAACCTCAGGCCGGTGAAGTGCCTGTCAGCCTGGATCGTCGGCATCCCGTTGAAGCCCATCGACTTCGCCGAGATCAAGGCGGCGGTCGAGGGAGGCATTCTCGGCATGTGGATGCCGCCGGTGACCTCGGCGTGGAGCATCTATCGTCTGGGCGGCCGCGGCGTCTGGTTCGACCGGGCGCGCCGCTACGACGACCCCGTGCCACCGGCCGCCTGGGAGGACGCGCTCAAGACCGGCATCTACGTGCTCGACGACCACGGGCGGCTGCTCCCGGCGATCCGCGACACGGTGCGGCTCTGCGCCGACCACGGGGTGGCGCTGTCGTTCGGGCATCTCTCGCCCCAGGAGATGGACGCGCTCGCCGAGGAAATGGGCGCCATCGGCTACCGCCGGGCGTTCATCGACCACCCGTTCAGCGAGGTGTTCGAGTTCGACGTGCCGAAGATGAAGCGGTGGGCCGCCGCCGGCGTCCGCTTCGCGCTCACGTGGGACGAGCTTTCGCCGCTGCTCGGCGTGGATCCTCAGGACATGGTCGCGGCGATCCGCGCGATCGGGCCCGAGCACTTCATGCTGTCGAGCGACGCGGGCATCCCGCTGCTGCCGCAGACCGTCGAAGCCTATCGCCTGCTGGCGGCCATGTTGCGCGCCTACGGCATGAGCGAGGTCGAGATGCGACAGCTCATGACCGGCAGCGCGAAGGAGATGCTGACTCTGTCCTGACGGTCAGGCTCGGCGGCCCAGCGAGCCGGCGCGAGCGCCGCGCGCCTGGTCGGGTTCTCGGCCCGGCGGCCGCTGCAGAAGATCGAGCGCCCGCGCCGTCGCCGCGTGCGTCGCGCCTCAGCGGCCTGAGTCGGGTCGCGCGCGCACGGCCTCAGCCCGCGCGCGTCCGCGGCGTGAGCGCTACCCCATCGAGGCCAGGCGCGCCAGCAGCGCCTGCAGGGCGGGGTCGTCCGCGCCCTTGGGCTTGATGCGCGCGAACTCGTCGCGCTCCTTCTTGCGCCAGAGCGGCGGCTTCGTCGCGTCGATCGCCATCTTGCCGCCGACGCGCATCACGGTCACCTCGGAGCGGTCGACGTTCGGCGCGGAGATGTCGAGCGGGTGGATGCGCTCGTGCGGGATCGTGATGACGTCCCGCTCGGGGTTCACGCGCGTCGAGATCGCCCAGAAGACCTCGCGCGGATCGTAGATGTCCACGTCCTCGTCGACGGCGATCGCGATCTTCGGGTGCAGGTAGGGGCTCGACAGGACGCCCAGCAGCACGTCGCGCGCCTGGCCGTCCCAGCGCGGCGTCATCTGGACGAACACCGTGAACATCGTGACCCACGGCGGGATGTAGACGTCGTGGATCTCGGTGCGGCCGTGGATCTCGCTGAGCCGCCGGTAGAGGCTCGCCTCCATCGGCACCGAGACCAGCGGCTGGTGGTCGGTGAAGACGGTCGCCTGCATGTGGCGGTAGATCGCGTCCCGGCGCCGCGTGATGCCGGTCACCTCGAAGACCGGCGCGGGGCCCTCGGCGCCCTTGCTGTAGCCGGTGAACTCGCCGAACGGCCCCTCGGGCTCGCGCACGCCGGGCGGCACGACGCCCTCGATCACGATCTCGGCCTGGGCGGGCACCTCGAGATCGATCGTCTCGCACTTGACGAGCTCGAGGGTCTCGCCGAGCACGCCGGCGCCCATCTCGAGCTCGTCGTAGCCCTCGTGCCGGCCGCTGAAGTTGGCGAGGATCTCGTAGCCGGGGTGCAGGCCGATTGCGAAGGCCATCGGCGCCGGCAGCCCGCGCTCCTGGTACTTCATGAGGTGCGCCCAGTTGTGGCGCGCCGCCATCCAGAAGCCCATCTTGCGCGGCCCGCGGACGAGCGCCCGGATGATCGCCTCGTTGCGCACGCCGGTGTCGGGATCGCGCGTGATGGTGACGCCGGAACCGAGGTAGCGGCCCGCATCGCCCTCGGAGTGGATCGGGATCGGCAGTTTGGTGATGTCGGCGTCGGCGCCGAGGAGCTTCACTTGCTTGCAGGGACCGTCGGGGACGAGCTTCGAGCCGCCGGGCACGCGCGTGAACATCCGCTCCGAGAGCTCCCGCACGACGTGGCGCGGCGAGGTCCCGAGCGCCTTGGCCTGGCGCGCGCGGTCTTTGACCAGGATGTCGCAGAGCGACCAGCCCGGGAATCCCTTGAGCCGGCTCAGCATGATCGGCCGCGGCGACGCCGAGCAGAGCGCGCCGGCCTGGGTGATCGGGTCGATCTCGTCGTCGACCCGGATCAGGTCGTCGCCGAGCGCCGCGAGGAAGTCTCGGAGATTGAGCGCCATGGTCGCCTCCTCAGGCGCGTTGTAACAACCGAAAATCGTGAAGTCAATTCGCGAGGCGCCGCTACTTCGGCTTGTCCGGACTGCCGGCTGCCTGCAGCGTGACGTCGTCGCCGACGATCAGGAAGATCACCTCGCCGTTCGAGGCCTTGTAACGCCACGTCTCCACCGGTCCGAGCTTCGTGAGCTCGTCCGGCTTGCCGAGCACGCGCTCGAGCTCGGCGCGCTTTCCGATGTCGCGCGCCTTCGAGACGATCTCTTCCTTCGTCGGCCGGCCGCACGCCACGAGGCCGACCAGCGCCAGCCCGCACACGAGCGCTCCCATCCTCTTCGCCGGCATCAGTAGCCTCCGACCACGGAGAGTACCGGATTTCGGTCTTGACCGAACCCCGATCCCGGGTATTAGTGGGGCGGTTCGAGGTCGAATCTCAAGGGGGGTGTATCCATGGCCCAGCCTGCCAAGCCGAAACCGGCGAAACGGACCGAGGCGGCACCGCCGGCCGCAGGCAAGAAATCGACGCTCCCGTACACCGGCCGGGAGTTCCTCGACAGCCTCGACGACGGCCGGGAAGTGTGGATCTACGGCGAGCGCGTGAAGAACATCACCCGGCACCCCGCCTTCCAGAACTGCGCCCGTATGCTCGCGCGGCTCTACGATGCGCTCCACGAGGACCACCAGAGCGGCAAGAACGTCTTGACCGAGCCCACGGAGTGGGGCGGGTTCACGCACCGCTACTTCCGGGCGCCGCGGACGGTCGCGGAGCAGGTGGCCGGGCGCGACGCGATCGCGGCGTGGGCGCGGATCACCTACGGGTGGCTGGGCCGCTCGCCCGACTACAAGGCGGCCTTCCTCGGCACGCTCGGCGCCAACGCCGAGTTCTACGCGCCCTATCAGGACAACGCGCGCCGCTGGTACCGGTTCTCGCAGGAGCGCGTGCCGTTCATCAACCACGCGATCATCCATCCTCCGGTCGACCGCAACCTCGCGCCCGGCGCGCCGGGCGGCCCCACCGACATCTGCGCCCACGTCACCAAGGAGACCGACGCCGGCATCTACGTCTCCGGCGCCAAGGTGGTCGCCACCGGCTCGGCGCTGACGCACTTCACCTTCGTCGCCCACCACGGCCTCATCCCGGTGCAGGGGGCGAACTTCGCGATCGTCTTCATGGTGCCGACGAACGCCAAGGGCGTGAAGCTCATCTGCCGCGTCTCGAACGAGATGCGCGCGGCCCTGCTCGGGAGCCCGTTCGATTACCCGCTGTCGAGCCGCCTCGACGAGAACGACGCGATCTTCGTGATGGACAACGTGTTCGTGCCCTGGGACGACGTGTTCGTGCACGCCGACGTCGAGAAGGCGAACAACTTCTTCCCGCGCACCGGCTTCCTGCCGCGCGCGCTCATCCACGGCTGCACCCGACTGGCGGTCAAGCTCGACTTCATCACCGGGCTCCTGATCAAGGCGACCGAGTTCACCGGGGCGCGCTCGTTCCGCGGGGTCGAGGCGAACATCGGCGAGGTCATCGCCTGGCGCAACATGATCTGGGGGTTGTCGGATGCGATGGCCAAGAGCGGCGATCCGTGGACCGGCGGCTGCATCCTGCCGGCCATGGAGCCGGCGGCCGCGTACCAGGTGCTGGCGCCCGAGGCCTACGTGCAGATCAAGAACCTGATCGAGAAGACGGTGGCGAGCGGGCTCATTTATCTCAACTCGCACGCGCGCGATTTCAAGAACGCGGACCTGCGCCGCTACCTCGACCTCTACCTGCGCGGCTCGGGCGGCGTCGACGCGGTCGAGCGGGTCAAGCTCATGAAGCTCCTGTGGGACGCGGTCGGTACCGAGTTCGGCGGTCGGCACGAGCTCTACGAGATCAACTACTCGGGCAGCCACGAGGAGATCCGCCGCTACGCGCTGTTCGGCGCGCTCGCGTCCGGCCAGTACGATCGCTGGAAGCAGTTTGCCGAGAGCTGCATGGCCGAATACGACGTCGACGGGTGGAAGGCCAAGGACCTGATCAACGTCGAGGGGCTCGCCGCGCCGCGCTGAGCGGCCGGGACGGGGTAGGATGTCGGCGGGTGGCCGGCCGGTACCACATGACTACGCGCGAGAGAGGACATCGATGATGCGACTTCGGACCTCCACGCTCCCGGGCTGGGCCCTCGTCGGCGCCGTCGCGGGCACCCTGGTCCTCGCCGGCGCCGGCGTGCTCGTGGCCCGCGCCGCGGACCCGATCAGGATCGGGCTCGGCATGGCGCTGACCGGCGGGCTGTCCGCGAACGGCAAACCGGCGCTGATGGCCATCCGGATCTGGAAGGACGACGTGAACAAGAAGGGCGGGCTCCTCGGCCGCCCGGTCGAGCTGATCTCCTACGACGATCAAACGAATCCGGCGACCGTCCCCGGCATCTACACGAAGCTCCTCGACGTCGACAAGGTCGACTTCGTCGTCTCCGGCTACGGCACGAACTTGATCGCGCCGCTCATGCCCATCGCGATGGAGCGCAAGCTCACGATCATGGGCATCCTGGGCCTGGCCAACAACGAGAAGTACAAGTACCCGAACTACTTCCAGATCCAGCCCTCGGGCCCGGACCCGGAGGCGAACTGGGCGACGGGGTTCTTCGAGATCGCGGCCAGGCAGAACCCCAAGCCCCAGACGATCGCGCTGATCGGCGCCGACGCCGAGTACCCGCGACACGCCATCGCCGGCGCGCGGGAGCTCGTGAAGAAGTTCGGCTTCACGGCCGTGTACGACAAGTCGTATCCGCCGAGCACCGTCGACTACACGCCGATCGCGCGAGCCATCAAGGCGGTGAACCCCGACATCGTCTTCGTGGCCTCGTATCCGCCGGACTCGGTCGGCATGGTGCGCGCGGCGGCCGAGGTCGGGCTGCAGCCGAAGATCTTCGGCGGCGGGATGGTCGGCCTGCAGTTCACGACGGTGATGACGAGCCTCGGGCCGATGCTGAACGGCATCGTCAACTACGATTTCTGGGCGCCCGAGGCGACCATGATGTTCCCTGGCATCAAGGAGTTCTTCGCCGAGTACCAGAAGCGCGCCAAGGAGGGCGGGGTCGATCCGCTCGGCTACTACCTGCCGCCGTACGCGTATTCCGCGGTCCAGATCCTGGGGCTGGCCATCGAGGGCAGCAAGAGCCTCGACCAGCAGAAGGTCGCCGACTACATCCGCTCCAACGAGTTCAGCACGATCGTCGGCAAGGTCCGCTTCGGCGCGAACGGCGAGTGGGCGAAGTCCCGGGTGCTCCAGGTCCAGTACCAGGGCATCAAGGGGACGGACGTCGAGCAGTTCAGGGTCCCCGGCAAGAAGGTCGTCCTCTATCCCGAGGAGTTCAAATCGGGCAACGTGATCTACCCTTACTCCGCGGCGCAGAAATAGCACGGATGCTCCGCACGGGCTGAGGGCCGCGCCCGGCCGGGGCGTGCGCCCTCGTTCTGTGTGGGGCACACCACATGATCTCCTGGGACCTCGTCGCCAATGCGGTGGTTGCCGGCATCCTGCTGGGGGGCTTCTACGCCGCCGTCAGCCTCGGCGTCTCGCTCACCTTCGGGCTCCTCGACGTCGTCAACATCGCCCATCCCGCGTTCGTGATCCTCGGCGCGTACGCGGCCTACATGATGAACAGCACCCTCGGCCTCGACCCCATCCTCACCGGCGTGCTGTTCACGCCGCTGTTCTACGCCATCGGCGCGGGCGTCTATCGCATCTACTACGCGAGCTTCGAGCGGCGCGGCGAGGAATCGCTGCGCGGGCTCGTCTTCTTCTTCGGCGTGCTCTTCATCATCGAGGTGGCGCTGAGTCTCACATACGGCGTCGACTACCGGCTGGTCGAGGCCGTGTACATCGGCAAGTCGATCGAGCTCGGCGGCATCGGGATCGCATTTCGCCTGCTGGTGCCGTGCGTGGTCGGCCTCTTGATGACCCTCGCGCTCTACCTCTTCCTGTCCCGGACGTTCTACGGCCGGGCCGTGATGGGCGTCTCCCAGGACCAGGTCGCGCTCCGCCTCATGGGCGCCGATCCCGTCCGGATCAAGACCATCGCCTTCGGCATCGGCATCGCGGCGGCGAGCCTCTCGGGCGCGCTCCTGATCACGATCGCGCCGGTCGTGCCGTCCACCGATCGCGACTACATCGGCCGCGTCTTCGCGATCGCGGTGCTCGGCGGCCTGGGGAGCATCGGCGGAACCCTGGTCGCTTCGATCATCCTCGGCGTGGCCGAGAGCTTGATGGCGACGCTCTTCGGGCCGTCCTGGTCGCTCGCGGTCTCCTTCGGGATCCTCCTGCTGGCGCTGGCCGTGCGGCCCGCCGGGCTCTTCGGACGATAGACGATGAAGACCCGCGGCGCGCTCGCGGTCGGTGTGGCCGTCATCGGTCTCGGCCTCGCGCTGGCCGGCCTGGGCGTCAACCCGTACGTCTATTTCGCCGGGTACGTCGTTCTGCAGTACGTCGTGATCGCCACGGCCTGGAACGTCCTCGGCGGCTACGCCGGCTACGTGAACTTCGGCACGCCGGCGTTCTTCGCGCTCGGCGCGTACACGTCGATCTTCCTCATCGAGGCCCTCCGGGCCCCCTTGCCCGTGTTGATCCTGAGCGGAGGCCTCGTCGCCGCGCTCCTGGGGCTCGGCATCGGCTATCTGACGCTTCGCCTGAAGGGCGTCTTTTTCTCGATCGCCACGTTCGCGCTCTCGGTCGTCCTGCAGACCCTCATCATCAACTGGGAGTACGTCGGCGGCGCGAAGGGCTACACGCTGATCCGGCCGCCCGTGCCCTTCTTCCGCAGCTGGGGAGTCCTGCTCTTCACGTTGATGGTCGCGCTGGCGGTCGTGACGGTCCTCGTCGCGCGGACGATCGAGCGGTCCTGGATCGGTCGCGGGCTGGCGGCACTGCGGGACGACGAGGACGCCGCCGAGTGCATGGGCGTGCCGACCTTGCGGCTGAAGCTCTTCGCCACGACGCTCAGCGGGTTCTTCCTCGGCGTCGCCGGCGCGCCGTTCCCGTACTACGTGACCTACGTCGAGCCGTCCTCGGCCTTCGATCTGAACTACGCGGTGAACGCGCTGGCGATGCCGATGATCGGCGGGACCACCACGTGGCTCGGGCCCGTGATCGGCGCCGTCCTGCTCGGCACAGCGCAGCAGGTCGCGACCGTGACGATCTCGTCCGAGCTCAATCTGCTGATCGTCGGCGTGGTGCTCGTGCTCTTCGTGGTGCTGGCGCCGGAAGGGCTCACCGGCCTGGTCCGGAAGCTCCGCAGACGGTGAGCCGGCCGATGGCGGATCCGCTCCTCGAGATCGACTCCATCACCAAGCGCTTCGGGGGATTCCTGGCGCTCGACCGGGTCAGTCTTCGGATCCGGGCCGGTGAGCGGCTGGGCCTCATCGGCCCGAACGGCTCGGGCAAGACGACCTTGATCAACTGCGTGTCGGGCGCCCTGCCGACGGACGCGGGCCGGATCCTCTTCGAGGGCCGCGACGTCACCCGGCTGCCGGCGCACCGGCGCACCCGGCTCGGCATCGTCCGAAGCTTTCAGATCCCCAAGCCATTCGCGAGCATGACCGTGCTCGAGAACCTGGGCATCCCGCTGGAGTACGCGGGCCTCGCGCGAGCGCACGGCGCGGGGGCGATGGAGATCTTGACGATGATCGGTCTCGACGCGAAGGCGCACCTGCGGCCGTCGGGTCTCACGCAGATCGAGATGCGGAAGCTCGAGCTGGCCCGGGCGATGGCGGCGCGGCCCAAGCTCCTGATCTCCGACGAGGCGATGGCCGGCCTGTCCAGCGCCGAGGTGGACGACATCCTGGCGATCCTCTTCCGGCTGAACGAGCAGGGGATCACGATCATCATGATCGAGCACATCATGCGGGCCGTCATGCGCTTCTCCGAGCGCGTCGTCGTCCTCGACGCGGGCAATCGAATCGCCGAGGGCACGCCGGCGGAGATCGTGCGCAATCCGGCCGTCGAGAGGGCCTACCTTGGCGAGTAGGCTCGTCGTGCGCGACGTCGCCGCCGGCTACGGAGCCGTCCGCGTCCTGCACGGCGTCTCCATCGAGGTCCGCGAGGGGGAGACGGTCGCGCTGCTCGGCACCAACGGCAATGGCAAGAGCACCTTGATCAAGAGCATCATGGGCATGCTCACGCCCGACGCCGGCGAGATCTATCTCGAGTCCGGCGGCACCCGGACCGACCTCACGCGGCGGTCCACCGAGGAGATCGTCGACCTGGGCATCGCCCTGGTCCCGGAGGGGCGGCGGCTCTTCCCCAGGCTCACGGTGGAGGAGAATCTGCTGCTCGGCGCCTACCGCCCCGGCGCGCGCGCGGACATCGACCGCAACCTACCCTTCTGCTTCGAGGCCTTTCCCGTCCTTCGCGAGCGGCGGCGCCAGCTCGCCGGCAGCATGAGCGGCGGCGAGCAGCAGATGCTGGCGGTCGCCCGCGCCCTCATGTCCTCACCCCGGATTCTCCTGGTTGACGAGCCCTCGGTGGGCCTGGCGCCGATTCTCGTCACCCGCGTCATCGCCAAGATTCGCGAGCTGAAGGAGCGCTACCAGCTGACGGTCTTGATGGCCGAGCAGAACTTCAATCAGGCGACCAAGATCGCCGACCGCGGATACATCATCGTCCACGGGCGCATCGAGTTCGAGGGACGCACCACCGCGGAGCTTCGCGAGAACGAGCTCGTCAAGAAGTACTATCTCGGCGTCTAGCCCGGCGGCCCTCCGGCGTGCGTCACGCGGTCGCGACGGGGTCCATTACTTCAGGCCGCCCGACACCAGCAGCGTCTCGCCGGTCATGTACTTCGAGTCGGACGACGCCAGGTAGACGGCCGTCGGCGCAATATCGTCCGGCTGCCCCACGCGCCCGAGCGGCGCCTGCGCCTCGACCATCTTCTGGAAGTCGCTTCCGACGAAGCCGGCGGCTTTTCAGATGGCGCGCGAGTCGCGAGAGATGCGCCTAGCCGTCGATGATCGCTGCCCGGTGGTCCAGCCGGCGGCGGAGGATCGCGGGTTGATGTATGGTCTGGGCATGAATTCGGAGTCGGCGGGGGCGCGGTTCCGGGAAGCGGTGGCGGCCGAGCGGCCTCTGCAGGTGGTCGGGTGCATCTACGCGTATGCCGCGCGGATGGCCGAGCGCGTCGGGTTCAAGGCGATCTATCTGTCCGGCGGCGGCGTCGCAGCGGGCTCGCTCGGCGTTCCCGATCTGGGCATCACGACGCTCGATGACGTGCTGACCGACGTGCGGCGCATCACCGGCGTGACGCGACTGCCGCTCCTGGTCGATGCCGACACCGGCTTCGGCGGCGCGTTCAACATCGCCCGCACGGTCCGCTCGCTGATCGCCTCCGGTGCCGGCGCCATGCACATCGAGGATCAGGTGCAGGCCAAGCGCTGCGGGCACCGGCCGGGCAAGGCGATCGTCGCGAAGTCGGAGATGATCGACCGCATCAAGGCCGCGGTCGACGCGCGGACCGACCCCGACTTCGTCATCATGGCGCGCACCGACGCCCTGGCGGTGGAGGGGATCGAGTGCGCGATCGACCGCGCCGTGGCCTGCGTCGAGGCCGGCGCCGACATGATCTTCCCGGAGGCGGTCACCGAGCTCGCCGCGTACCGGCGCTTCGCCGACGCCGTTCACGTTCCGATCCTCGCCAACATCACCGAGTTCGGCGTGACGCCGCTGTTCGCGGTCGACGAGCTGGCGAGCGCCGGAGTGGGGATCGTCCTCTACCCGCTGTCGGCGTTCCGGGCGATGAACGCGGCCGCGCTGGCCGTCTACGAGACCGTCCGACGGGACGGCACGCAGAAGCGGGTCGTGTCCGCTATGCAGACCCGCGCCGAGCTCTACGACCTCCTCGACTACCACGCCTACGAGGGCAAGCTCGACGAGCTCTTCGCGAAGGACAAGGAGGAGTGACGACGTGCCGAAGATCCTGACCGAGGCCCAGGTGCAGGCGTTCCAGCGCGACGGATTTCTGTCGCCGGTCCGCGCGATGAGCGCCCAGCGCGCGCGCCACTATCGCGAGCGGTTCGAGTCGCTCGAGACGCGCGCGCCGGACATCAAGAAGATGAAGACGAAGTCGCACCTGCTGTGCCCGTGGGTACTCGACATCGCCGAGGATCCGTACATCCTCGACCTCTTCGAGGACCTGATCGGCCCGAACATCCGCTGCTGGAGCATGGCGTGGCGGGTGAAGAAGGCCGACGGCGAGACCTTCGCGGGCTGGCACCAGGATTCGTTCTACGGCTCCGCCGTCCCGGTGGTGCTGGGGGCCTTGGCGCTCTCCGAGTGCGGCAGCCGGCAGGGCTGTCTGCGCGGGATTCCGGGCTCGCACCGGTGGGGGATTCTGCGCCACGAGGAGACGGACGACCCGCGCAGCATCCTCGCGCGCGGCCAGTACATCACCGAGCCGTTCGACGAGTCGAAGGCCGTCGACTTCGAGCTTCGCCCGGGCGAGATGGCGATGTTCGACAACTCGCTCGTCCACGGCTCGGCGGGGAACTTCGGACCCGACCGGCGGTTCCTGCTGCTGGTGGAGATGCTGCCGACCTGGGCGAAGCCGACAAAGGTCCGCCAGCCGGCCATGCTCATGCGTGGCGTCGACACCTACGACAACTTCGACGACGAGCCGCGGCCCGACGGCGAGTACACCGAGACCGCGCTCGCGAACTGGAGCCGGGTCGTCGGCGCGCGGGCCAAGCTGCTCTTCGAGGACAGCCGCTACGGGCCGAGCGAGGCCTACGGGGGGACGCGGCCGGCGACATAATTCGTTCGCGCGCGCGGCTCGTTGAGTTTGACCGGGTCGGGTCGAGACGGTAACGTGGTGGCCCTGACCACTCTTTCAGCCCTCACCCGCTCGTTACGGCGTCGACCTCCCTTCACCCTGGCGCTCGTTGGCCTCGTGGTGCTGCTCACGGGCCTCACCGGCGCGATCATCGGCGGTGTGGCCTGGCGCGAGCAGCGGGCGCGCTCGCGCGCGCTGCTCGACGCCGCGATGACCCAGGCCGCCCGACTGACCGCGGCGCACGCCGATCGGATGCTCGAGGACGCCGCCGCCACCGCGCGTCTCGGAGCCGAGCTGGTTCAGCAAGGGCAGCTCGATCGGGGCGGCGACGACCGCGCGCTCGAGCGCTTCGTCCTCGCCGTGCTGCACGCGCACCCGCACCTGAGCTGGGTGAGCTACGGCGACCGCCAGAACCGCTTCCTCGGCGCATGGCGCGACCCCCGCGACAACGTCTACCTCAACCGGAGCTTCCCCGATCGGGGGCGCATCCGGCTCGAGGAGGACCGGATCCTCGCCGACGGCCGCCGCGAGGCCGTCCGCCGCTCGGACGACCATCGCTACCGTCCGACCGAGCGGCCCTACTACCGCCTGGCCGAGGCCCGGCGCGCGCCGGTGTGGACCGAGCCGTCCGAGTTCTACGCGGGCGGCGGGCTCGGCATCACGTGCGCGGCTCCCGTCTTCGACGTGCTGGGAGGCGTGAAGGGCGTTTTCACCGTCGATTTCTCCCTCGACCGGCTGGCGACCGCGTTCAAGGACCTGAAGGTGTCCTCGCGCGGCCGCGTCTTCGTCACGACGGCTCAAGGCGCCCTGCTGGTCGGGCACGAGGGCTCCGGCGCCTCGCGCAGGGAGGTCATCGACGCCGAGCTCGCCGCTGCGGCGATGCGCCAGGTTCCCGTGAGCGATGCGACGTACGAATTCGAGCACCAGGGCGAGACGTACCTCGCTCGCGCGGTCCCCATCTCCGTCGGCGATCTGCAGTGGGTGGTCGAGGTCGTCGTGCCCACGACCGACTACACCGAGCACGTCGACGCCGAGGCCAGGGTCGCGCTCGCGCTGGGGGTGCTGGCGCTGATCCTCGCCGTGACCGGGGGCGTCACCCTGGCGCGCTGGATCGCGCGTCCGCTGCGCGAGCTGGCGCGGCACGCGCGCCGCATCCGCCACGGCGACCTGGACGTGACCGTCGTGCCCAGGAGCCGCGACGAGATCGGCGTGCTGGCTCGGGCGATGGGCGACATGGTGCAAGCCCTGCGCGATCGCGATTTCATCCGCGAGACCTTCGGGCGCTATGTCAGCCCGGAGCCGGCCGAGCAGTGCCTGCGCGACCGCGACGCCCAGCAGCTCGGCGGCGAGGTACGCGAGGTCGCGATGCTCATGTCCGATCTCCGCGGATTCTCCGAGCTCTCCGAGCGCCTCGGCGCGCCCGCGATGATCGGGCTGCTCAACGAGTACCTGGCGAAGATGACGCCGGTGATCATCCAGCACGGCGGCACGATCAACGAGTTCATCGGCGACGGCATCTTCGTCCTCTTCGGCGCGCCCTTCGGCCGGCCCGACGACGCGGAGCGCGCCGTGCGCTGCGCCCGCGCGATGCAAGACGCGTTGAGCCAGTTCAACGCCGAGAGCCGGCAACGCCGGCTCTCCGAGCTCAGCATGGGGATCGGGCTCCATGTCGGATCGGTGGTCGCCGGCAACATCGGCAGCACCGAGCGCGTCAAGTACGGCGTGGTCGGACCCGCGGTCAATCTGGTCGCGCGCATCCAGGCGCTGACGGTCGGCGGCGAGGTGCTGCTCTCCGACGCCCTACGGCGCCTGGTCGCCTCCAAGATCGAAGTCGCTGAAGGGCGCCCCGAGCGCGTGAAGGGCGTCCGTGACGTCGTGATGGTCTACCGCCTGCTCGGGGTCGCCGCCGCGCCCGGTCGGGTGTCGACCCCGGCGCCCGAGCCGACGACGTCGATCGCCGAGACGCGCGGACGCAGTGCCGGCGCCGGCGTGGGATTCGCGGACCCCGGTTTGGGGGTTGGCAGAGGGCTTGACCGTTCCGTGAGAGGAAAGAAACCGATCTGATCAGAAACTGATCGGCCGAGGCCCGACAATCGGATCGGTGGGCCCAAGTTTTACCGGAATTTCAGCTACTTCCTGCACTCCCCGGCCTGGCATTCCGCGTGCTTGTAGTACGTCGATCATGGACATCCCGGGTGCGAGAGCCGGAGAGCTGAGATTCCCGGGGTTCCTGGCCGCGACCGACCACGGGGCGCAGTTGGTCGAAGACCTTCTGCAGCTCGGCATCGCGATCAGCAGCGAGGGTGAGCTGGTCCCGGTGCTCGAGCGCATCGTGACCCAGGCGCGCCGCTTCACCGGGGCCGAGGCGGCCACGCTCTTCCTGCGCGAGGGCGCGCATCTGCGCTTCGCCGTGGTCCAGAACGAGGTCAGCCACCGACAGCTCGGCGACTACGAGCTGCAGCAGCGCCTCGAGGTCGAGCGACTGCCGCTCGACGTGCCGAGCCTCGCCGGCTACGTCGCGAACTCCGGCGAGATCGTCAACGTGCCGGAGGCCTACGACATTCCGAGCGACGCGCCCTACACCTTCAACTGGCGCATCGACCTGACGACGGGCTACCGGACCCATTCGGTGCTGGCGGTGCCGCTTCGCGACGCCGCGCAACGAAATCTCGGCGTGCTGCAGCTGATCAACGCGATCGGCGCCGACGGCCAGGCGATTGCATTCCATCCCCGCCTGGAGGGCGTGGCCCGGGCGTTCGCGGCGTACGCGGCGATCGCGGTCCGCAGCGCGCGGCTCGAAGAGCTGTCCTTCAAGGATCCGCTCACCGACGGCTACAACCGACGGTATCTGATGCTGCGGCTCTACGAAGAGGTGAGCCGCGCCGCGCGGTACCAGCAGCCGCTCGCGCTGATCCTGCTCGACCTCGACGGCTTCAAGGCCATCAATGATCGCTGGGGCCACGGCGCCGGCGACGAGGTGCTCAAGCAGGTGGTGCAGCTCCTGGCGAGCCAATCTCGGCGAGACTCCGTCGTGGCCCGGTACGGCGGCGACGAGTTCATCGCCCTGCTCCCGAGCACGACGAAGGCGGCGGCGCTCATCTACGCCGAGCGGATGCGCGGGATCATCGAGCGCTATCCGTTCCCGCACGGGCCGCTGACCGCGAGCTTCGGTGTCGCCGGCTATCCCGACGATCCCGGCAACGTCGCCGACCTGATCAAGCGCGCCGACCACGCGCTCTACGAGGCGAAGCGCCAGGGACGAAACCTCGTGGGCGGTCACTGAGATGGCCGCGCTCGCCACCACCGCGCGCGCGACCAAGCGCGTGCTGATCGTCGACGACGATGAGCCGATCGTATGCGTGCTGCGAGACGCGCTCGGTCTGTTCCGCCACGATCACGCGTACGCAGTCGAGACGGCCGCCGACGGCGCCGAGGGCCTGGCGGCGATCGAGCGCGGGCCGTTCGACCTGATCTTGCTCGACCTGTACATGCCGCGGATGACGGGCCTCGAGCTCCTCGCGGAGATACGCCGGCGCAGGCTGCAGACGCCGATTCTCATGCTGACGGGCAACGAGGACAACAAGAGCGCGGCGAGCGCGCTCAAGAACGGCATCTTCGCCTACGTCCCCAAGCCGTTCGATCTCCAGCAGCTCGAGATGCTGGTCGCGCTGGCCGCCGCCTCCCGTTCGGCCGGCGCGGCCTGACCCCGCCGAGCCGCGCTCACCGCCCCGCGGCGGGCCGCTTCACCGACCGAGCCACCGGACGACCGCGCCGACGGCCGCGCCGCCCGCGATCAGCCACACCGAGTTGATCCGCCACCTCAGGAGGAGCACCGCCGCCACCAGGGCTAGGCCGGCACTCGGCCAGTCGACCACGGCGCTTCGACCGAGCTGCCAGGTGACCGCCAGCATCAGGCCGATCGCCGCGACGTTCACGCCGTCGAGGAACGCGCTCATCCAGACGGAGCCGCGCAGGCGCGGGACGATCGGGTAGACCGCGGCGACGAACACGAACGACGGGAAGAAGATCGCGATGGTGGCGAGCGCGGCGCCGCTCGCTCCGGCCACGACGTAGCCGATGAAGGTCGCGGTGGTGAAAACAGGGCCCGGCGTCAGCTGACCGACGGCGACGGCGTCGATGAGCTGCTGGTCGGTGAGCCATCCGAGGCGCACGACGAAGTCGTTGCGCAGGAACGCGAGCAGCACGTAGCCGCTTCCGTACAGCACCGCGCCGATCTTCAGGAACACGAGGAACAGGCTGACCGGGTCGACCGCGCCGCCGGCGACGCCCGGAAGCGCCGGAGCGCCGACCATCGGCACGAGCGCCAGCGCGCGCGGCGGGCGGCGAAGGCCCGGGCCCTGGCGTGCGGCCATGACCAGAACGCCGCCGCCGAGCAGCAGCACGATCTCGTTGATCCCGACCGCGTAGAGCACGAGCACGAGCGCCCCGACCGCGGCGTGAAGATATCCCTTGACCGCCGTCTTCACCAACGCCCAGATCGCCTGGACGACGACGGCGATGATCACGGGCTTGATCCCGTACAGGAGCCACGTCGCCTCCGGCGTGGATCCGTAACGCACGTAGGCCCAGGCGATCGCCAGCGAGATGAGCGCCGCCGGCAAGATGAACAAGGTCCCGGCCAGCACGAGGCCGCGCCAGCCCGCGCGCGCGTAGCCGAGGTAGATCGCCAGCTCCGTCGAGGTGGGGCCGGGGATGAGATTGCTCGCGCCGAGCAGATCGAGGAACTGCTGCTCCGTCACCCACCGCCGCCGCTTCACGACCTCGTCGCGCATCAGCGCGATGTGGGCCGCGGGCCCGCCGAACGCGACGAAGCCGAGCTTCAGGAAGAGCGCGGCGACCTCGCGCAGTGGTCCCGGGGACGGCCGCCCGACGTCGTGCACCCGGCGATGATAATGTGGAGGCCATGAGCGATCCAGTGACCGTGTCGGTCCTGACCCATCGCCTCGAGGCCATCGTGCAGGAGATGGGCGAGGCCATGCTGCGCACGGCGTATTCCCAGATCCTGAACTCGAGCCGCGACTTCTCGACGGCGCTCTGCGACGCCGGAGCCAGGCTGATCGCGCAGGCGGAGCATGTGCCGATCCACGTGGGCGCGATCCCGTGGGCCGTGGAATCGGTGCGCGACGCCTTCAAGGGGCGCGTGAGACCGGGCGACGTCTATCTCCTCAACGACCCCTATCACGGCAACAACCATCTTCCTGATTTGACGGCGTTCGTGCCGGTGTTCGTCGGCGACGAGGTCGCCTTCTGGTCCGTCAACCGCGCTCACCAGAGCGACATCGGCGGCTCGACCCACGGCGCCTACAATCCCGGCGCCACCGAGATCTGGCAGGAGGGCCTGCGGATCACGCCGCTGAAGCTCTACGACGCCGGCGAGCTGCGCGACGACGTGTTGCGCATGATCACGACGAACGTCCGCCACCCGCACGACTTCATGGGCGACCTCCGGGCCATGATCGGTTCGGCGCGCGTCGGCGAGCGGCGCCTGCTCGCGCTGACCGCCGACTACGGCGCCGCGACGGTCCTCGAGGCCGTGGACGAGATCCTCGACGGCGCCGAGCGGCAGGCGCGCGCGTGCGTCGCCACCTGGAAGGACGGCGTCTATCGCGGCGAGACGATCCTGGACGACGACGGCCACGAGTTCACCGACATCTGGATCCGCGCGACCGTCACCAAGCGCGGCGACGCGCTGACGGTCGACCTGAGCGACTCGCATCCGCAAGTCTCCGGATTCGTCAACTCGTCGTTCCCGAACACGATGTCGGCGGTGCACATGGCCTTCGCGTACCTCATCGACCCGCGGACGCCGAAGAACTCGGGCACGTTCCGGCCGGTCAAGGTGATCGCGAAGCAAGGCACGATCGTCTGGCCATACCCGCCGGCGCCGGTCACGCTCTCGACGAATCACTGCGCCCAGGAGATCGCCGAGGCGATGATCCGCGCGCTGGCCCCGGCGTGCCCGGACCGCGTGCTCTCGGGATGGGGCCGGCGGTTCCGCATCGCGATCAAGGGGATCAATCCCAGGACGCGCAAGCCGTTCATCTGGCACATGTTCCACGCGCGGCCGGGCGGCGGCGCAAGTGCGGCGGGGGACGGCTGGGAGACCGCGGGCGAAGGGCAGGCCGCCGGCGGGATCAAGTTCGGCAGCGTCGAGGTCGCCGAGGCGCGGTTCCCGCTGACCTTCGAGCGCCACGAATTCCGTCCCGATTCGGCCGGCGACGGCATGCATCGCGGGGGCGTCGGCGCGGTGCTGCGGCTGCGCGTCGACATCGAGGAGCCGGCGGTGGCCAACACCGCGGGCGACGGCGTGCGCCACCCGCCGTACGGTCTGCTCGGCGGCAAGGACGGTCTGCCGCATCGCTACCGGCTCGAGTCGCGGGGGCGCGCGACCCGCGTCCTAAAGACCAAGGAAGTCGGAGTCCCCGTCCGGAAGGGCGACGTGTTCCTGATCGAGTCGTCCGGCGGGGGCGGCTATGGCCCGCCCTCGAAGCGCAGCCGGGCCGCGCGGGCCGGCGATCGAGAGAACGGCTTCGTGAAGAAGTAATCGGGGGAGCCTGGGCTCCCCCGATTGACGTCGCGGTTACGAGGCGGCAGAGGCTCCGGCTGCCGGAGCGGCGACCCGAGTGCGGCTTCCCTGCAGCCGCTGTCCCAGGCCGATCAACGCCAACCCGAGCCTGACGCGCAGCGGTGACCGCGGCCTGACCGACGCCGCCAGCTGCTGCCGCGCCAGCGCGCTGCCGAGCTCGCGCAGGTGTTCCTTCGCCAGCCACTCGACCAGATAGCTGTTCACGTCCATGACACCGACTCTCCTCTCGCCAAGACCAGCATGTGGGCTCGCCGCGGCACCGGTCTCTCCTGCTGGGTCAGCACGATCTCGAAGCGCCGCGGTCTCGTCCGCTCGGCCTCGCTGAAGACGCTCGACGCCGCGTCCACCACGTGCATCACGGTGTCGGGCCGATCGAGCGGCACCGGGATCGTGAGCCGCCACCCGCCCCACCGCGTGCGCCGCACGACCGGCGAGACCACCGCGCCGAGCGCGCCGTGGACAGCGTCGGTCACCGCGATCTGGCGCGCGATCTCCGCGAGCCGCAGACGCTGGCGCCAGCTCGCGAGCCGCAGCGCCGCCGCGAGCAGTGCGACCGGGAACAACGCCACCAACAGGGACAGCGAGCCGAGCACTACCGATTGCATGTCCGCCTCCTCCCTTGTTGCTCCCTATGACACCGCGGGGAGGCGGGTGTGAAACGGCGAGCGAAGCTACGCGGCGAGTGGGTGCAGATCCGGGCGGCAGCTCGTGCAGGGCACGAGCCCGAGCGAGCCCGCGAGCTCGCGCGAGGCCAGCAGGGTGACGGGGCCGATCGGACGGCGCGCGATGTCGCCGCAGGTCGGCAGGCAATACTCGCGCTGGTCGTTGCGATCGTAGTGATAGAGGGTGTTCCGCGCCACGCGCGAGTCGCTGCGCGGGCCGATCGCGCGGATGCCCTCGACGGCGAGGAGCTGCTGCTTGAGCCCGACCCGGTCGCCCGAATAGCCGGTGAGCGCGCCCGAGGTTCCGATGATGCGATGGCACGGCACGACGATCGGCAGCGGGTTCCAGCGCAGCGCCTGCGCCACCGCGCGCGTGGCCGCGGGCCTGCCGATCTCGACGGCGATGCCGGCGTACGAGGTGACCGCGCCGTACGGGATCGCGGCCGTCGCGCGCAGCACCGCGCGGTGGAAGTCGCTGCGCGCCAGGCGCAGATCGATTGGCCACTCCAGACGCGTGCGGTCGCCGCGCAGGTACTCGAGCAGCTCGCGGTAGAGCGTCTCGATCTCGGCGCCGTCCTCCTGCAGCTCGACGCCGGCGACGCGGGAGAGCCGCGAGGCTCTCAGGTCGGCTCGGCCGTGGAGATACTCGACGAGCGACACCCCGTGCTCCGACCGCGCGATGAGAATGTGGCCGAGCGGCGAGGGAAACACCCGGTACGAGACCAGACGCGACCGCAGATCGGCCAGCCTCGACTCGAGCCCCTCGCGGGCGAGGGCCTCGCCCGCCGCCGCCGGCACGCGCCGGAGCGCGCCCACGACCCCCTCGATCTCGCGATAGCGGTGAAACTCGCGGCGGCAGGCCCCGCACGCATCGATGTGATGCTCGACGCGGCGCGCGGCGCCGGGCTCGGCGTCGCCCGTCGCGGCGGCGACGAGGTCGGGTTCGATCTCGAGGCACATTTGCGGTTTACGCGTCATCGCGGTCGCTCCATGCCGAGTGGGCTCGTTGCGGCGCCTCCGCCAGCCGGAAGCTCGTGACCGTTGAGGCTCAGGCGGATCTTGCGGAGTGCCTGGAACACGTGCGCCCGCGCGCTCTCCGCCGAGCAGTCGAGGCTTCGGCCGATCGCTTCGTAATCGAGGTCGTGGATTTTACGCATGACGAACGCGAGGCGTTGCTTGAGGGGAAGGGCCCGCACCGTGGCCTCGAGACGCGCTCGCGCCTCGCCGAACCGCGCTTCGTCCTCCGGTCCTTCCGGATCGGCCTCGCGCCGCTCCACCGACACCGCCTGATGGGCGACTCGCCGGCGCTTCTCGGATCGGAAGTGATTCCGGCTCAAGTTGGTCGCGATCGTGAAGAGCCAGGCTCGGACGTTGGCTTCCGGGCCCAGGGTGCGGTAGGCCCGGTAGGCGCGAAGAAACGTCTCTTGTGAGAGATCCTCCGCCTCGGCGGGCCGGGCGGTGACCCTGCGCAGATAACGATAGATCTCCGCGTGATGCGCGCCCACGATCGTCTCGAACGGCTGTTCGCCCATCATGCGTGAAACACCGCCGGCGCCCCGTTGTGAAAGGGTCGGCGAGGCTCAGCACATGATAAGGTATCTGGCGACGGGGAGCCCCAGGTGATCGAGACGGCCGACGTCGTCGTGGTCGGAGGCGGAGTCAACGGCGTGAGCATCGCCTACGCGCTGGCGGCGCGCGGGGTGAGCCGCGTCGTCCTCTGCGAGCAGGCCGCGCTCGCCAACGGCGCCTCCGGCCGCTCGAGCGCGCTCGTTCGCATGCACTACACGAACGAGTGGGACGCTCGGCTCGCGTTTGCCAGCTTCCCGGTCTTCCGGCACTGGCCCGAGATCATGGGAGGGCCGCCCGTGTTCACTCACACCGGCTTCGTCAACGTCGTCGCGCCGCCGTACGCCGACGCGCTCCGGAAGAACGTCGCGATGCTGCGCGGGATCGGCGTGAACACCGTCGCCTTGACGCCGGGTGAGCTCCACGATCTGCAGCCCTTCGCGAACGTCGACGACCTGGGCGCCGCGGCCTGGGAGCCCGAGAGCGGCTACGCGGATCCCGCGACGACCGTGGACGGCTTCGCGCGCAGAGGATCGGAGCTCGGCGTCCGGATCCTCCCGTGGACTCCGGTCCGGAAGATCCGGCGCCGTGAGAGTCGCGTCGTCGGCGTGGAGACGAGCGCCGGGCGTATCGACGCCGGCGCCGTCGTCGTGGCCGCCGGCGCCTGGGCCCCGCGGATCTGCCGCGAGATCGGGATCGAGCTGCCGGCGCGACCGAAGGGGCTCGACACGGTGCAGGTCACGCGGCCGCCGGCGCTGGCGCAGCCGCACGTGATCTTCATCGACAACGTGCTCGGCACCTACTTCCGGCCCGAGAGCGGAATCCGCACGATCGTCGGCGTGCCCTGTCAGGAGTGGGATCTCGATCCCGCCGCGCCGATGGTGCTGGCGCCGAGCGCGCCGGCCGTCGGCGCCCAGATCCTGACGCACCGGATCCCGGCGATGGAGGGCGCCACGCTCGCGCGCGGCTATCGCGCCGTCGACTGCTACAGCCGCGACCGGCACGCGATCCTCGGACGGGTCGACGGGATCGACGGCTTGTACCTCGCGACCGCGTTCAGCGGCTCGGGCTTCAAGATCGCGCCCGCCGTCGGCACGTGCATAGCCGAGCTGATTTTGGACGGCCGCGCGAAGACGGTCGACATCGACGCGTTCTGCCTCCGGCGGTTCGCCGAGGGAAAATCGCCGGAGGGCCCGTATCCGTACGCGATCCGCCGCGACCACACCGACCGTTGACTTGTTGAAAGGCTCCGACTACTTTGGCTGCACGACTGAGGAGGATCCGATGTTCAAGCGAGTGGTGACCTCGGAGAAGGAGCTGCGCGACCTGATGGGCACGCCGAGCGAGCGGGCGATCAGGAAAGAGTCGCCGTTCATCGACGCGCCCAGCCGGGAGTTCATCGCCCACGCGCCGTTCCTGCTGCTGGCCACCTCCGACTCGACGGGACGCTGTGACGTCTCGCCCAAGGGCGATGCGCCGGGCTTCGTGCGCGTGCTCGACGAGCGCCACCTCGTGATCCCCGACCGTCCCGGTAACCGGCGGCTCGACGGCCTGCGCAACCTCCTCGACAACCCGCACGTCGGGATGATCTTCCTGATCCCCGGCCGCGAGGAGACCTTGCGCGTGAACGGCCGCGCCGCGATCGTGCGCGACGACGACGTCCTCGAATCGCTCGAGGCCAAGGGCAAGCGGCCGCGGGTCGCGATCGCCGTCGAAGTCGAGGAGTGCTTCCTGCACTGCCCGAAGGCGTTCCGGCGCTCCCAGCTCTGGGAGCCCGCGGCGTGGCCCGATCGCTCCGTCCTGCCCTCGATGGCGTGCGTCCTCTACGACAAGCTCCAGCCGGAAGGCAAGAGCCTCGAGGACTACGTGCGCGAGAGCGAGGAGGGCATTCAGAGGACGCTCTACTGAGCCGACGTCACCGCATCGGCATCGACGTCGGCGGCACCTTCACCGATCTCGTCGCGGTCGACGAGCGCGGCTCTCTCACGATCGCCAAGTGCGCCTCGACGCCGCCTGACCCCTCCGTCGGTCTGGTCGACGGGCTCTCGCTCCTGGCCGCCGAGCTCGGCACCGATCTGCGCGGGCTGCTCGGAGAGACCGAATCGATCGTGCACGGCACGACGGTCGCGACCAACGCGCTGCTCGAGCGCAAGGGGGCGAAGGTCGGCCTCCTGACGACCGAGGGCCATCGCGACGTCATCGAGATGCGCGAGGGGCTGAAGGACGACCGCTACAATCTGAGAATGCCGCCGCCCGTTCCGCTCGTGCCGCGGGTGCGCCGTCTCGGCGTGCGCGAGCGCCTGCGCTTCGACGGCACGGTCGCGATCCCCCTCGACAGGCACTCGCTGCAGAGGTCCATCGCCGCGCTGGCGAAGGCCCGCGTGGAGGCGGTCGCCGTCTGCTACCTGCACTCGTATAGGAATCCGCGGCACGAGAAGCTGACCGGGCGCGCCCTGGCGCGGCGTCTACCCGGTATCTACGTGTCGCTGTCGTCCGAGGTCCTGCCGCAGATCAAGGAGTACGAGCGGGTCTGGACGACTGTGGTGAACGCGTACGTCGGGCCGGCGCTCGCGAAATATCTGAGGAATCTCGCCGCGCGCCTCGCCAGCCACGGCTACCGCGGCGACGTGCTGATCATCCAGTCGCACGGCGGCGTGGCGCCGGTGCGCGAGTCGACCCGCCTGGCTGCAGGCGCCGTCCTGTCCGGGCCCGCCGGCGGCGTCGCCGCCGGACGCTACTGCGCCCGGCTCCTCGACGAGCCGAACCTCATCACCTTCGACATGGGCGGGACGTCCACCGACATCGCGCTCCTCCAGGGCGGCGAGCCGCAGCTGACCGGGGAAAAGACGATTGGCGTCGCGAAGGTGGCGCTGCCGGCGATCGACATCCACACGCTGGGCGCCGGCGGCGGATCGATCGCGTCGGTCGATGCCGGCGGCATTCTCCACGTCGGGCCCGAGAGCGCCGGCGCACAGCCGGGGCCCGCGTGCTACGGCAAGGGCGGCTCGCTCGCGACGGTGACCGACGCGAACGTGGTGCTGGGCTTCCTCGATCCCGCGAATTTCCTCGGCGGCCGTATCGGACTCGACGCGCGCGCCGCCCGCACGGCGGTCGACGCGGTCGCGCGCGCGCTCGGCGCGACGGCGCTCCGGGCCGCCGAGGGCATCTCGCGCGTCGTCAACACCAACATGGCGGAGGGCATCAAGATCGTCTCGGTGCGTCGCGGCGTGGATCCGCGCCGCTTCGCGCTGGTCGCGTTCGGCGGCGCCGCGGGCCTGCACGTCACGGAGGTCGCGCGGCTGCTCGAGATCCAGCGCGTCGTCGTGCCGTCGGTCGCCGCCGTCCTCTCGGCGTGGGGCATGCTCGCGACGGACTTGCGCCACGAGCTCGTCCGCTCGCACGTGAGCGAGGTGGGGCGGATGACGGCCGCGGGCCTGCGCCGCCTCTTCGCGACGCTCGAGCGCGAGGGCAGAAAGCGGCTCGCCCGCTTCGACGGCCCGGTCACGGTGCGTCGCGCGCTCGACATGCGCTACGGCGAGCAGATCTTCGAGATCCAGGTGGACCTCGACGGCGTGGATCTGCAGGCCGCGGACCTCATGGAGCAGGTGGCCGAGCGCTTCCATCGGCGCCATGAGGAGCTCTACGCCTACAGCGCGCCCGGGCAGGAGGTCGTCGTCGTCAACGCGCGGGTGGCGGTGGTCGGCGCCCTCCCGGTTCTGCCCGGCGGCGCCGGCGCTGTCGGCCGGGGCGCGGCCACGTCCTCCGCGCGCCGTCGCGTCTGGCTCGGCGACTGGGTCGAAGTGCCGCTCTACCGCTTGGAGTCGCTCGCGGCCGGGCTGGAGGTCAAGGGCCCGGCGATCTTCGAGTCGGCGACGACCACGGTGCTCGTGCGGGAATCCGAGCGGGTGACCGTCTCGCCGCACGGCTGGCTCGACATCCGACTCGGCTGATCGCGTGACTTCGAATCTGCGCCACAACCTGGCGGCGCTCGGCGCCGACTACGCGCTCTTCGTCGTGGGGCTCGCGTTCGCCTCGCAGTCCACGATCCTGCCGGCCTTCGCGGCGCACCTCGGCGCGCCCAACGTCGTCATCGGCGCGATTCCCGCGGTGATGACGCTCGGCTGGTTCATGCCCTCGCTGTTCGCCGCGGGCCACACCGAGACGCTCGAGCGGAAGCTGCCGTTCGTCTTGCGGCACACGGTCTGGGAGCGGGTGCCCTTCGTCGTGTTGGCGCTCGCCGCGTTCTTCCTGGCCGACCGCGCACCGGCGCTGACGCTCGGCCTGATGCTCCTGGTGCTGCTGGTCGTCACCGGTGTCGGCGGCGTGCTCATGCCGGCGTGGATGGACGTAATCGGCCGCGTGATCCCGACGACCCTGCGCGGGCGCTTCTTCGGATTCGCGAATCTGGCGGCCAGCGCCGGCGGCCTGGCCGCCAGCGTCGTGACGGCCAGCATCCTGGCGACGGTGCCGGCGCCGGCGAGCTACGGGCTGTGCTTCGTAGGCGCATCGGTGTGCCTCGCGGTGTCGTTCGCCGCGCTCGTGGTCGTTCGCGAGCCGGCCTCGACCTCGTCGGCTCCCGCCGTGCCGCTCCGCGAATACCTCGCCCGCATCCCGGCGCTGCTCGGCCGCGATCCGAATCTGGCGTGGTATCTCATCGCCCGCGCGTTCGGCGTGGTCGGCTCGATCGGCAGTGGCTTCTACACGGTGTACGCCCTCAGGACGTGGGACGCTCCGGCCGCGCAGGCCGGCGTCTTCACCACGCTCCTGTTCGTCGGCCAGATGGTGGGGAATACCGCACTGGGCTGGCTGGCCGACCGCCGCGGGCATCGCCTCGTGATCATCCTCGGCATGGTGGCGACGCTCGCCGCGAATCTGATGGCGATCGCCGCGCCGACGCTCGGCGCCTTCGGCGCGGTCTTCGTGTTGATGGGCTTCCAGATCGCGGCCATGAACGTGTCCAACCTGAACGTGATGCTCGAGTTCGCGCCGGCGCCGTCGGAGCAGCCGACGTACGTCGGCCTGGGCACGACCCTGGTCGCGCCGATCGCCTTCGCCGCGCCGCTGGCGGCCGGACTCCTGGCGGACGCGTTCGGCTTCCTCGCGGTGTTCTTCGTCGCGGCCGTCGCCGTCGGCGTAGCGGTAGCGCTCCTGGTCGCGCGGGTGCGCGACCCGCGGGCGGTGGTGGCGCGCGCCGCCTGAGCGTCACTTCGGCCGGTTGACGCGCTCGATCGCCGGGTCGTCGACGACCGGCGCGTCGCTCGACAGCGACAGCGCGATCGTGGCGCCCGGCTCGACCAGCAGATCGATCTCGGCCACGCGTTTCGTGAACGCCGCCAGGATCACGCCCTGATCGGTCTGGACCTTCACGAGCACGCGGTTGCCCTCGCGCTGCTTCTGGATCACCTGTCCCTCGACGACGCGCGACTTCAGCCGTAGCTCCTTCGGCAAGTAGGGATCGACGCGCGGCGGCACGTAGACCGTGCCGGCGATGCCGAGCGCGGCGCCGACCAGGAGGGTCACGATCAAGATGATCCAGCCTCTCATTTCACCTCGGGCTTCTTCGCCTCAGACGTCTCGGAGGCCGGCGCCGGCGGCTTCTGGTCCGGCGCCTCCTCGAGCCCCTTCTTGAACTCGACGAGCGCCCGGCCGAGCGAGCGCGACAGCTCGGGCAGCTTCTTGGCTCCGAAGAAGAAGGCGCCGAGCGCCAGCGCGATGAGCAGATCCTGCGTACCGATCATGGACGTACTCCTTCGTCCGCGCACGGGTTGGCAAGTGGTGGCCGTCGATCACGGCGTTGTCGTCGCGTCGGACCACTCAGGCGGACGGTGGAGCACGACCCGCGGGTGCGGCGAGGGCGAAGACGCGCTCGGCCCGCACCGCCGCGGACGCAGCAGGGCCGAGACGGATGGCATGAGCTTCGACGTCGACGACCGGCGTCAGCGGGGGCGAGTCCATGCCGGCGACCGCCAGGACCGCATCGTCCCCGTCGGCGGCGTCGTAGAAGCCGCCGATCCAGCCGGGATCGGGGGGGCTCGCGCTCGCCGACGGGCCGAGCGTGGCCAGGACCAGCACGAGGAGCGTCGTCACCGGGAACCGAGGAATCATCGGTGCCATTGTAGCCCGGGCGATTCGCTCACGCGTCGGGCTTGGACCCGAAGCGATAGACGCTCGTGTCCCGGACGTGGAAGCCCGATTTTTCGTAGAGCCGGTGCGCGGCCTTCCGCGATTGCCGGGACGTGAGGTCGACGGTCTCGGCGCCGCGCGCCTTGGCCAGACTCACCGCCGCCAGGGTGAGCGCCTCGCCGATGCCGCGGCCGCGGGCAAGGCTGTCGACGACGACGTCCTCGATCCACGCGCGCATCGCGGTCGGGATGCGGAAGACCACCAGGGTCAAGGTGCCGACGATCCGGCCACCGGCGCTCGGGTCGCGAGCCAGGAGCACCGTGTTGTGCGGGGCGGCGATGATCTCCGTCAGCGCCTCGCGAGTGAGCGGAATGGCCGACGTCGAGAGCTGAGGCAAGAGACGCGCGAACGCCTCCACGACCTCGGGGGTCGCGGCGTCGGCGATGCCGATCTCGATCGGACTCTCGGATTTCGCCATCGAGCGCGGCGGCTCCACCCGCGCGAGCGAGACGCTACGTCAGGGGGGCGTAGTCGTACTCGCCGATGCCCTGGAGGACGAGAAAGACCGCCGAGCCCTCCCCGCCGTTGGTAACCAGATGCGGGCGGCGGGCGCGCACCGTGTACGTCTCGCCCGGCGCCAGGCGTACTTCTTCCTTCGGATCGCGCAGGAAGAGGCGCACGCGGCCCTGGAGGACGTAGAACGTGTCCTCGATGTGGTTGTGATAGTGCCAGGGTACTTGCTGGCGCGGACCGATCTGGAGCTCGGAGATCCGGAAGCCCGGGCGCTCGGCGTGACGTGCCCGGCGCTCGACCTCGTAGAGGTGGCTGGCGTCCTTCACCCCTTCACGTTCGACCGCTTCCATGGCGCCCCTCCCTTCTGCGGCGATGGTACCGGCCGCGTCTCGGTGGATCAAGGGCGGCGTCGCCCTGGGGTGAGGATGGCTGGCGGGAGTCTGGCCGCTAGGTATACCATCGCGTCACCGTCATCTCGGGGAGATCGCCAATGGCGCAGGACCTGCTCGAAGTCGTCAAGGATGGCGTCGCCGTGCTCACGCTGAATCGTCCCGACCGGCTCAATGCCTTGTCCGGGCCGATGCTCACCGCCTTGCTCGAGGCGCTGCCACGCCTGGCCGACGATCCGGAAGTCGGCGTGATCGTCCTGACCGGAGCGGGCCGAGGGTTCTGCGCCGGCGGCGACGTGAAGGCGATGGCCGAAGGCCGTGAGTTCAGCGGAACCTTCGAGGACAAGGCGCAGTCGCTCCGAGCGGCCATGGAGGTCTCGCGGTGGCTTCACGAGATGCCGAAGGTGACGATCGCGATGGTCCGAGGCGCGGCGGCGGGCGCCGGGCTCTCGCTGGCGCTCGCGTGCGACCTGCGCGTCGCGGGCGACACCGCGCGGTTTGCGACGGCCTTCGCCCGCGTCGGCTACTCCGGCGACTTCGGCGGGAGCTGGTATCTCACCAAGCTCGTCGGCACCGCGAAGGCGCGCGAGCTCTATTACACGGCCGACATTGTGGACGCGCAACAGGCGCTGACGCTCGGCATCGCCAACCGTGTGGTGCCCGACGCTCGGCTCGAGGAGGAGACGCTGGCGCTAGCCGGGCGGCTGGCCCGCGGGCCGCGCGTCGCGTACCGCTATATGAAGCGCAACTTCAACGCGGCCGAGAGCGGGACGCTCAAGGACTCTCTCGATCTCGAGGCGTGGCATCACACGCGGTGCGGGATGACGGAGGATCATCGCGAAGCGGCGAAGGCGTTCGTGGAGAAGCGCGAGCCGGTCTTCAGGGGCCGCTGATGGGCTTCACCGACGAGCTCTGGAAATCAATCGATCCGATCTACGCGGCGATCCTGCGCCATCCGTTTCTCCGCGGCCTCACCGACGGCTCGCTCCCGCGCGAGAGCTTCAAGTTCTACGCGGTCCAGGACGCGCTCTACCTGCGCGAGTTCGCCCGCGCCCTGTCCCTCGCGGGAGCCCGGGCCCCCCAGGACGACTGGATCATCATGTTCAACGAGCATGCCGCCGGCGCGCTCAAGGTCGAGCGCGAGCTCCACGAGAGCTTTTTCCGGGATTTCGGGCTGACACACGAGGCAGTGGCGACCACGCCGCTGGCGCCGACGAACCTCGCTTACACGAGCTATCTGCTTTCGGTCGCCTACGGCTCGCCCTTCCACGAGGCGCTCGCCGCGCTGCTGCCCTGCTATTGGATCTACTGGGAGGTCGGCAAAGAGCTCGAGCGGGTCGGTTCCACCGAGCCCCTCTACAAGCGGTGGATCGGCACCTACGCGTCCGAAGAGTTCGGCTCGGTCGTGCGCGCGGTGCTCGCGGCCGCGGACCAGGTGGCGGCGACCCTGAGGCCTCCCGAGCGCGAGGCGATGCGGCGACACTTCGTCACGACGAGCCGGTACGAGTGGATGTTCTGGGACATGGGTCTCCGGCACGAGACATGGCCCAGCTGGTGATTTCGTGAGCAAGCCTGAGCACTTCAACCGGGCAACCGAGATCTGGCAGGAGGCCTACCGCCACCAGATGCAGGGGGAGTTGGATCGGGCAATCGAGCTCTACCGCCGCTCGATCGAGATCTGCCCGACGGCCGAGGCCCACACCTTCCTCGGCTGGACGTACAGCTTCCAGGGGCGGCTCGAAGAGGCGACGCAGGAGTGCATGTATGCCATCGAGGTCGACCCCGACTTTGGGAACCCCTACAACGACATAGGGTGTTACCTGATGCAGCAGGGAAAGCTCGACGAGGCGGTGCCCTGGCTGGAGCGGGCGAAGCAGGCCAAGCGCTACGAGCCGCGCCAGTTTCCCTACATGAACCTCGCCCGGATCCACATCAAGCAGGGCAGGTGGTGGGAGGCATTGCGCGAGTTCGAGAGCGCCGTGCGTCTGGCTCCCCGCGACGCCGAGCTCCGTCGAGCTCTGCACACGCTGCGAGGCCGTCTGAACTGACGTGGCCGTCAGCCGGTTGACTCGAATGTGTCGCGAAGCGGGACACCGCGGAGGGACGTCGTCGCAGCTTTTCCGCAGAAACACACACGTCCGACACATGGCGACCCGGTTGCATCGGCGTCGTCAAGAGCCCAACCACTACAGGTCTGGGCACCAATGAGGAGGCGGCTATGCGACAGGCTGTGATGGTCGGGGTGGTGCTACCTGCTGCGCTGCTGCTCGTCAGCGGCTGCGCCACCAAGAAGTGGGTGACCGAGTTCGTCGGCAAGAAGGAGGTCGACATCGACCAGAAGGTCGACAAGAAGGTGGCCGACGAGAGCCAGCGTGTCGACCAGAAGGTGGAGGGAGTGGATACCCGGCTGAAGACGGCCGAGGGTACGCTCACCCAGACGTCCGAGACGGCCAAGGGCGCGAAGGATAGGGCGGACAGCGCCTACACCAAGGCCGACGAGACGAACAGTCGGCTGACGCGGCTGTGGTCGAATCGCAACAACCGGAACCAGGTGGAGACCTACCCGGTCCTGTTCGGGTTCGACAAGTGGGATCTGAACGATAACGCGCAGACCACGCTGGTCGCCGTCATCAAGGAGATGAAGGAGAATCCGGGCCTGACGGTGGATCTCCAGGGCTACGCCGATCCGGTCGGATCGTACCCCTACAACGTCGGACTCAGCCAGCGGCGCGTCGAGTCGGTTCGCCGCTTCCTCGTCGAGCAGGGCATCGAGCTCCCGAGAATCCACCTGATCGGGCTGGGCCCCATTGCGGAGAAGGGGATCCCCAACGCCGAGAAGCGCAAGGTGACCGTGCGGTTGATGGTCAATAAGGAAGACTAGGTCTCCAGGACCTCGGGGACGCGTCCGGCGCGATCCGGGCGCGTCCCCCTGCCCGAAGGCCGCCCGAACTCAGCCCGGTCGAACGAAGGCCGCGAGCGCGCGGCCGATCTCGTCCGGTGAATCCTCTTGCAGAAAGTGGCTGCCCCTCACCGTGACCTCGGTCTGGTTGGGCCAGCTTCGGCAGAACTCTCGCTGGGCGCCCACGAGGATTGATCCGGGATCCGCATTGACGAAAAGCTTCGGAATCGGGCTCTTCGCCAGCCACTCGCCGTAGTCCGTCACGACGCGGACGACGTCCGCGGGCGCGCCGTCCACTGGGATCTCGCGCGGCCAGGTGAGCGTGGGTCGCCGTGACTCGCCCGCCTCGCGAAACGGAGCCCGGTAGCGGTCCATCTCTTCTGGTGTGAGATCGCGAATGACGCTCGCAGGGAGGATCCGCTCCACGAAGACGTTCTTCTGCAGCACCATCTCCTCCCCGCCAGGCGAGCGCATCGCCTGGAAGATCTTGCGGGGCGCTTCGGGCCATTCCTGCCAGCTCACAGGTCGGACGATCGCCTCCATGTAGGCGATACCCTTGACGCTTTCAGGATGGCGTCGCGCCCAATGGAAACCGAGCGCGGAGCCCCAGTCGTGGACGACGAGCGCGACGTTTCGCGAAAGCTCCAGGGCCTCGAACCACGCGTCGAGATAGCGAGCGTGATCGGCGAACCGATAGGTACCGGACGGCGCCTTGCCCGAGTCGCCCATTCCTACGAGGTCCGGCGCCAGGCAGCGACGCCAACCCGCGACGTGAGGAATGACGTTGCGCCAGAGATACGACGACGTCGGGTTGCCGTGTAGGAAGACGATCGGGTCCCCGGCCCCGGTGTCGACGTAGGCCATCTCGGTATCGAGAACTCTGACGCGCCGGCGGGGGTGCGGATCGGCCGAGGAAAGGGGGCTCACGCGCCTGATTGTAGCCGACCGGATCGTCGTTGCGGCGGAGGGTTAGCGAGCATCATCGGGAAGCGAGGCCGCCGAGGCGAGATGCGACATAATCGATGTGGGACGGCTTCACGGGAATCGGCCCGCCGTCCCGGCCAAGCCCCCAAGGACGGACATGATCGGATCGGGATTCAACCCTGAGACTCGCCGCGCCCTCCGGATCGACATCTCGGCAACGCTCCTCCTCACCGTCTTTGCGGGACTGACCGGCCCATTCATCGGCCTGGTCCTTCGGCGCGAGCTCGGCGCCACACCGCTGCAGCTCGCCGTGACGTCCTCGGCGTGCGGCGCCTGCCTACTCCTCTCGCTGCTCTGGGCGAAGGGCTTCCACGGAAGGCCTCCGTTGCCGTACCTCATCTGGCCCGGTTTCGTGGCCCGCGGCGTGTTCTTGCTGGTGCCGTTCGTCAGCTCGGCGTGGGCGTTCGCCGGTATCGTGATCGCGCGAGATTTCTTCGGCGCCGCCGTGGGGCCCGCCCAGGCGGCGGTCGTCGAGCGCATATACCCGCGTGCCCATCGAGGCCGAGCGCTCGGTCTGGTCAGGATGGCGGGCGCAGTCCTCGGGATCGCGCTGGCGCTTGCCGCCGGCCAGCTCTTCGATCTGTTCGGCTATCGGAGCATCTTCGTTGCCGCCGCCCTGCTCGGCATGGCTTCGAGTTTCTGCCTGCGGCGGCTCGCCGTGCCCGAGCCCGAGGACGGCGCCGCCGAGGCGCCCGCCGGGCTCCTGGACGCCTGGCAGACCGTGCGCGACGATCACGCCTTCCGCCGCCTGCTGATCGCGTCCTTCCTGTTCGGGTTCGGCTGCTGGATCCAGACGCCGGCGCACCCCCTCCTGCTCGTCGACGTGCTGCAGGTGAGCGCCTCGCAGGTGGGGGTGCTCGGGGCGGTGGCCGCGGTCGGAGTGCTCGCCGGCAGTGCCTACTGGGGGCGCCTCGTCGATCGCAAGTCGAGCCTCGAGGCGCTGCGCGTGATGTACTTCCTGGGCGGCATGACGCCTCTGATCTACTACCTCGCCTGGAGCCCCTGGGTGCTGGTGGCGAGCGCGATCACCGATTCCCTGGTGTCGGTCGGCCTCGAGCTCGTCTGGATGATGGCGGTCATCGACGTCGCCGGCCCACAGCGCACGGCCAATTACGTGGCGATCGGCGCGACGCTCGCGGGAGTCCGCGGAATCGCCGGTCCGCTCGTCGGCGGGCTCGTGATCCACGCCTTCGGCATCCACGCGGTCTATCTCATCGCGGCGATCCTCATATTCTCCGGGGCCTGGCTCGTCGGCCGCGAGCTGAGGGTGCGGGTCCCGGCGCCGGTGCTGACGCCGTGAGCCGGACGGGGGGCGAGGCGTGCGATATTCGGTGTGACTGGATCGGCGCCGTATACTCTGGGGAGTGGACAAGATACTGACGACGATCGCCGGCGCGCTCGTGCTGCTGGCCAGCTCGCCCGCGTGGGCGGGCCCCACCGATCAGCTCCGGGAGTACACCGACCAGGTGGTCAAGGTCCTCGACGACCCGTCGATGGCCCGCCAGGATCGGCGCGCGGCGGTTCGGAAGATCGCCCACGAAGCGTTCGACATCAATGAGTCGGCCCAGCGGGTTCTCGCCCGCCACTGGCAGGCCCGGACCCCCGCCGAGCGCGAGGAATTCACCCAGCTCTTCGCCGACCTCCTCGAGCGGACCTACATCGCGCGGATGGACGAGTACGGCGGCGAGCGGATCCGCTACCTCGGCGAGTCGATCGATGGCACCTTCGCGTCGGTCAAGGCGCGCATCGTGACACGGACGGGCGCCGAGGTCGCCGTCGAGTCCCGCATGAACCTACGGGGCGACCGCTGGCTGATCTACGACGTCCTCATCGAGAACGTGAGCCTCATCGCGAACTATCGCTCGCAGTTCGATCGGATCATCCGGTCGAGCTCCTACGAAGAGCTCGTCCGGCGGCTCAAGACCAAGCGCGAGGAGTTCCTCAACGAGTCGGCGCCGCGCGCCCGTCGCTCCTCCGGGTAGCCTCCGCCCGCCCGGGCGTTGACCATTCAAAGCGTGAAGACCCTGCCCGCCGCGACCATTCCGATCGAGATCGCCTCGTGGATCACGAAGTTCGTCGGCGGCGACGGCTCCGGCCGGCGCGTCCTCGAGGAGCCCCTGACCCCGGGCGCGACGGTCCGCAGCGTGCTGAGCGGGCTGTCGGCTAGGTTCCCCGAGCTCCACCGAGCCCTCTGGCACGGCAAGGAGCTCGGCGAGCACATCGAGGTCCTCGTCAACGACGCGGTCCTCGGGATCGAGCACGAGCTCGACTCCCCGATGCGACCGGGAGATCGGATCACGCTCCTCGCCCAGTTCATGGGCGGAGCGTAGCCTCAGGCCTCGCTCCCCCGATCGATGGCGAGCTATCAGATCATCGCCTGGAAGGGCGTGCCGGCGATGGTCGAGGCGCGAGACGCTTCGGACACCGTCACCCGTCAGCTGAGCGACCGCTTCCAGCAGCTCATCGACTCGGTCGCGATGCGCCTCGGGCGGGAGGGTCAGGACGCGTATCTCGAGCTGTGGGCGCGCAGCGACGCGCAGGAGCGGTCGGGGAGCGCGGCCGAGGTCGCCGACGCGGTGGTCGCCGAGCTCGAGGCGCAGTTTCCGGAGTTCATCGCCCGCGCGTTCGATCAGCGGTGAGGCTCGCCGGGCGGCGGTGGGCTCCTGGCCGCGTATTGCGCGTGGGGCTGGCCCCCGGCCGGCTCAGGGCCGTGCGCGCGAGGGCGTCTTCGAGTTAAGCTACTCGCGAGTCGAGCATGCCCAGACCGATCTCGATCAAGCTCGTCGAGGACACCGCGCGCGAGCTGATGGCGCGCGCGGCCATCGACATCCCCGCCGACTATCGCGAAGGCGTCCGGCGGGCCCGCGACCGGGAGCAAAACCGCATCGCGCGCTTCGTGCTCACCGAGATGGACCGCAACTGGGACATCGCGACCGCCGAGCGCCGTCCGATGTGCGCCGACACCGGCCTGCCGCGCTACTACGTCCGCGCCGGCAACGACGCGCTCGTCGAAGGCGGATTCGTGGCGCTCGAGCGGGCGCTGCGTCGGGCGACCGCCGACGCGACGGCGGCGATTCCGCTGCGACCGAACCGGGTGCATCCGCTCACCCGCGTGGACCACGACAACAACGTCGGCATCCACGCTCCCGAGGTCACGTACGCCTTCGAGCCCGGCGGCGACTGGATCGATATCACGACCGTTCACAAGGGCGGGCTCTTCGGGAGCGACTACCGGATGCTGTTCCCAGCCGACGGCGTCGCCGGCATCAAGCGCTTCTTCGTCGACACGCTCGTGCAGTTCGGCAAGCGCGGCCTGGCGTGCCAGCCCGCGATCGTCGGCCTCGGCATCGGCGGCTCGAAGGACACCTGCGTGCGTCTCGGGAAGGAGGCGGCGTGCCTGCGCGCGGTCGGCAGCCGGAACCCCGACCCGGCGATCGCGGCGCTCGAGGACGAGCTGACCGCGCTGGGCAACTACATCGGCATCGGTGCGATGGGGTTCGCGGGCACCTCGCTCGTCGTCGCGACGCACGTCGAGGTGGCGTTTTCCCACACCGGCGGTATGCCGGTCGGACTCCACAGCTTTTGCCTCTCCTCGCGCCGCGCCACGGCGCGCATCCATCCCGACGGACGGGTCGAGTTTCGCTCCGACCCGATGTGGTTCACCGATTACTACCGGCGCGAGGGGGTCGAGTGAAGCCGGCCCACGCCCGCGTCGGCCCACCATCGGTGCCGCCGGCCTCAACGGCCCCGCTCCAATGATCGAGCGACTGGACGACGTGCGGATGGACGAAGTTCGGTTGACGACGCCGGTCGCCGAGGCCGAGCTGGCCCGCCTGAAGCTCGGCGACGTCGTCTATCTCGACGGCGTGCTCTACACGGCGCGCGAGAGCGTCTATCGACGCGTGGTCGACGAAGGGGTCGATCTGCCGGCGAGCGTCCGCGCGCTCACCAACGTGAACTTCCATTGCTCGCCCGCGGCGACGGTGCGGCCGGACGGAACGTACGCCGTCGAGGCGGTCACCGCGACGGCGAGCTTCCGCTTCGGCAAGTCGATGAGCCGCTGGTTCGAGCGCTCCGGCGCGAAGGTGATCGTCGGCAAGGCGGGTCTGACGGAGCTCGCGTACCGCCAGTGGTTCGTGCCCCACGGCGCCGTCTATCTCACCACCGTCGGCTACGGTCTCGGCGCCGCGTACGGGCGCTGCATCAAGCGCGTCGTCGACGTGCACTGGCTCGAGCTCGGGATCGCCCAGGCCCTCTGGGTGCTCGAGGTCGAGCAGCTCGGGCCGTTCCTGGTCGAGGGGGATCGGCAGGGGCGAAGCCTCTTCGCCCTGGCCAACCGCGAGATCAACCTCCGCCTGGACGAGGTCTACCGGGGCCTGGCGCCGTTCTCGATGGGCCGCTTCGGCGAGACCACCGCTCGCAAAGACGAAGTCGTCTAGCTCTCGCGGCTCCGGCCCCGCCTGGCCTCGGCCGACGTGCGCGGGCAATCCCCAGAATTTGACACGGTTGTGACGAATGCCGCCTCCGTCCCCGACATACTGCCCACAGCAGATCGATCGTCCATCCATTCAGGGGAGGGTGCACACGATGAAGCGGCTGGGGCGCACGGTCGTGATCGCGGTGGTCGGCGTCGTGTTCGGGCTCGGCGGGGTCGTCGGCGAGTCGGTCGCCCAGGACACCATGAAGAAGGGCGACACGATGAAGATGGACGACAAGATGAAGACCGGCGACACGATGATGAAAGACGAGAAGAAGGGCGACATGAAAGCGGACGACATGAAGAAGGACGGAAAGGCCATGACGAAGGACGATAAGATGATGCCGGGCGAAAGGCCGATGGAGAAGAAGCAGTAGCCGTGGCGTGGCGAGCGTCGCTCCTCGTGGCGACCCTGGTGTCGTGGCTCGCGTTCGGATCGGCCGCCGGCCAGGCCTCACGTCTCGGCGCGCCGGCGCCGGAGGTGGCGGGAGCGCGCTGGATCAACAGCGAGCCCTTGACCACGCCGGGCCTGCGCGGCCGGGTCGTGCTCGTCGAGTTCTGGACCTTCGGCTGAATCAATTGCAAGAACGTGATCCCGCAGTTGCGGGGCTGGTACGAACGGTACGAGAAGGACGGGTTCACGATCGTCGGGGTACACAGCCCGGAGTTCTTCTGGGAGAAGCCGTACGGGAGCGTGGTGGACGCGACGAAGAAGCTCGGGATCCGATACCCGGTCGTGCAGGACAACGACCACGCGATCTGGAAGCGCTGGAGCGTCTGGGCCTGGCCGACCACGATCCTGGTGGATCGAAAGGGCGTGGTCCGCTATCAACATATCGGTGAGGGCGACTACGACCAGACGGAGGCGATGATCCGGCGGCTCGTGGCGGAGCGGGAGTAGCCGCCGCGGTGCCGTCGCCGTCCGCCAGATTCTCGGCGCTGGCACTCCTTGCGATCGTGGCGCCCGCCGCCGTCGTCGCGGTCCTCGGCTACGTCTCGATCCGCCAGTGGGAAGCCTCGTCCGAGCTCCTGTATCGAGAGCAGGCGCGCGACATGGCCGCGATGGCCGCGGAGAAGGTCGAGATGACCTTGCGCCGCGCCGAGGACGTGTTCCTCGACCGCCTCCAGGCCGCGCTCCGGTCCGGCGCGCCGCCGGAGCGCGCGGTAGACCAGCTGATGGCCGACTCGCCGCTGATCCGCAGGCTCTATCTCGTCAACCCGCGCGGCGAGCTCGTCTATCCCCGCGCCTGGCGGGAGGTCGACCGAGCCATCTTGGGGCCACTGGTGTCGGGAAGCGCCCTGCCGCGCCTCGAGCGGGCCGGCAAGCGCGAGGTGATCTCGAACAGTCAGGTGTGCCTGGCGCTCCTCACGCAGCGCGGAGGCGAGCCGGTGGTGGCGGCCTTCCTGCGCGACCCCGACACCCTGCGGCGCGAGATCCTCGAGACGACCCTCGGCACACTCGAATCGTCCACCATCATCGCCGTGCTCGACCACGAGGGCCGCACGGTCTACACCCGCGCGCCGATCGAGGGCGCCGAGCCCGTGCTCACCGTGGGATTTCGCCAGGCGCTTCCCGACTGGCGCCTGGCCGTCTACCAGGCCCCCGGCGCGTCGCCGCGCCAGGCGGTCCGTCGCCAGGTCATGTTTTTCACCGGCGCCCTCGGGCTGCTCATGGCCGTGATCGTGGCGGGCATCGTCTTGACGTGGCGGCTGATGCGCCGGGAGACCGAAATGGCCCGGCTCAAATCGGATTTCGTCGCCAACGTGTCGCACGATCTGAAGACCCCGCTCTCCGTGATCCGGATGTTCGGAGAGACTCTCGAGATGGGACGTGTGACCGACGAAGGCCGGCGCCAGGAGTACTACCGGGTCATCACCCGCGAGGGCGAGCGACTCTCGCGGCTGATCGACAACGTGCTCGACTTCTCGCGGATCGAGGACGGTCGCCAGACCTATGACATGACGCCGACGACGGTCGAGCCGCTCATCCGCGGAACGCTCGAAGCGTTCGCCTCTCCGCTGGCCCAGCAGGGGTTCAAGGTCGAGGTGAGCGTGGCCGCGGACCTCCCCGAGGTGACGATGGACGCCGACGCCGTCGGCCAGGCGCTCGCGAACCTGATCGACAACGCGATCAAGTATTCGGGCGACGATCGGGCATTGACGATCGACGCGCGGGTTGCGGAGGGGTGGCTCGTCATCGCCGTGAGTGACCGCGGCCTCGGGATCGCGCCCGAGGAGCAGGCAAAGATCTTCGAGAAGTTCTATCGGGTGGGGCGGAGCGACACCCAGGGACGCCGGGGTAGCGGAGTCGGGCTGGCGCTGGTGCGCCACATCGCCCAGGCCCATGGCGGCACGATCGCGGTCGAGAGCGCGCCGGGCGACGGCAGCCGCTTCTCGCTGCGCCTGCCGCTCGGCGGGACTTGATGGCCAGAATCCTCATCGTGGACGACGAGCCCGAGATCGTGCGCGGCCTGGAGGACAACCTCCGCTTCGAAGGCTACCAGACGGCGTCGGCCGCCAACGGCGAAGAGGCGCTCGCGCTCGCGCAGAGCGCCGCGCCCGATCTCATTCTGCTCGACGTCATGATGCCGCGAATGAGCGGATGGGACGTGTGTCGCGCACTCAGGGAGAAGGGCGTCGAGGTGCCCATCATCATGCTCACCGCGCGGGGCGAGGAAGGAGACCGCGTCCGTGGACTCGAGCTCGGAGCCGACGACTACGTGACCAAGCCCTTCTCGCTGCGCGAGCTGCTCGCCCGGGTGCGCGCGGTGCTGCGTCGGCCGGGCCCCCGCGAGCGGTTCCAGGAGTTCGCCTTCGGCGACGTGCGAGTCCGTCCGCGCACCCGGCAGGTGTTCAAGGCCGGCCAGGAGGTGCGCCTCACGCGCAAGGAATTCGACCTGCTGGTGTTCTTGATCGCGCATCGAGGCGAAGTGATCACGCGCGAGCGGCTGTTGGACGAAGTGTGGGGGTACGAGCGATTCCCCACCACGCGGACCGTCGACACCCACGTGCTCCGGCTCCGGCGAAAATTCGAGGCGGACGCCGATCGCCCGGTCTGGATCCTGACCCTCCACGGTCACGGCTACAAGTTCGCGACCGTATGATGTGAGATAAAGGAGAGGCCATGCTGATTCGACACGCACCGCGGTTCACCGCGAGTGAGATCACCGATCCCAACCTCTACCTGAGCCGCCGCGAGCTGATCTCGCGCGCCGCGGCGCTCGCGCTGGCGCCGAGTCTGAGCTCGGCGGCCACGCCCGCGACGCCCGCGTTGCAAGCCCTCTCCGCGACCCGCAACGCGGCCTTCAGCCTGAGCGAGACGCCGACGAAGTTCGAGGCGGCGACCACCTACAACAACTTCTACGAGTTCGGCGTCAACAAGGACGACCCCTCCCGGCTCGGTCATACCTTGCGGCCGCGTCCGTGGACGGTTCAGGTGGACGGCTTCGTGAACAAGCCGAAGACGTTCGACATCGACGAGCTGATCCGGCTGTTTCCGCTCGAGGAGCGCGTCTACTCGCTGCGCTGCGTGGAGGCCTGGTCGATGGTGATCCCGTGGATCGGCTTCCCGCTCGCGTCGCTGCTCAAGCGCGTCGAGCCGACCGGGCAGGCGAAGTTCGTCGAGTTCACCACCTTGCTCGACCCCAATCAGTTCCCGGCGCAGAAGCCGGGGTTCTTCGGCTTCTCGTCGCTCGACTGGCCCTACGTCGAAGGGCTCCGGCTGGACGAGGCGACGCACCCGCTGACGCTCCTGACGGTCGGCATGTACGGCAAGGTGCTGCCCAACCAGAACGGCGCGCCGGTGCGCGTGGTGATTCCGTGGAAGTACGGCTTCAAGAGCGCCAAGTCGATCGTCCGGATCCGCCTGGTGAGCGAGCAGCCCAGGACCGCCTGGGAGAAGGCGGCGCCCCAGGAGTACGGCTTCTATTCCAACGTCAATCCCGCCGTCAGCCATCCGCGCTGGAGCCAGGCGGACGAGCGGCGCATCGGCGAGTTCCGCCGCCGCCCCACGCTTCCGTTCAACGGCTACGCCGATCAGGTGGCGTCGCTCTACGCCGGGATGGACCTGAAGAAGTACTACTAGCCGAGCCTCGCCGTGACGCGTCCGGCTCGCCTCGCACTCAAGGCTTTCGTGTGGTTCGTCTGTCTGGCGCCGCTGGCGCTGCTGGCCTATCGGGCGTGGACCGACGATCTCGGCGCCAATCCGATCAGCTTCATCACCAACACGCTCGGCGACTGGACCCTCCGGATCCTGCTCGCGTCGCTCGCGATGACGCCGCTCCGCATCGTGTTCGGTCTGTCGTGGCCGATCGCGTTGCGGCGGCTCCTCGGGTTGTTCGCTTTCGCGTACGTGTGCCTGCACTTCGCGGTGTGGAGCGTCCTCGACTTCTTCTTCGACTGGCCCCGCATGTGGGCCGACATCGTCAAGCGCCCGTACATCACGATGGGCATGCTCGCGCTGCTCTCGCTGCTCCCGCTCGCCGCGACGTCCACGGCCGGCATGATCCGGCGCCTCGGCGCGCGCAACTGGACGCGCCTGCACCGTCTCGCGTACGTCGCCGCGGTGTGCGCGGTCGTGCACTATCTGTGGCTCGCCAAGGTCGGCGTGAAAGAGCCGTACTGGTATGCGGTCGCGCTCGTCGTGCTGCTCGGCGTCCGAGGGTGGGAGTGGAGTCGCCGAATGACGCGTCGACGCCGCGCCCGCGCCGAGACGACGACCCCGCGCGTGGGCTCCCGGGCCGAAAACCCGCTTTCGTGAGCGGCGGTGACGCCGTAGTATCGGAGGCACCATGAACGCCTCCACCGTCTCCGTCAACGGCCGCGACTATCGCACGCCCCGGCGCCCGGTCGTCGTCGTTTGCATCGACGGGTCCGAGCCGGAGTATTTCGAGCGGGGTCTCGTCGGACACACGACGCCCGCCATCGCGCGCTTCCGGAAGGAGGGCGTGTACCGGGTGGCTCGGTCCGTCGTGCCGAGTTTCACGAATCCGAATAATCTCTCGATCGTCACCGGCGCCTCCCCGGCCGTCCACGGGATCTCGGGGAACTACTTCTACGATCCCGCGACCGGGCAGGAGGTGATGATGAACGACCCGAAGTTCTTGCGGTGCGAGACCCTCCTGGCGGGGCTGTCGCGAGCCGGGGGGCGCGTGGCGGTGGTCACCGCCAAGGACAAGCTCCGCCGCCTCCTCGGCCACGGGATGGACGGCATCTGCTTCTCGTCTGAGAAGGCCGACCAGACGACCAAGGGGGAGCACGGCATCGACCGGGCCACCGACCTCGTCCGCATGCCGGTGCCGTCGGTCTACAGCGCGGAGCTTTCGGAATACGTGCTGGCGGCCGGACTCGAGCTCCTCGAGCGTGAGCGCCCGGACGTCATGTACTTGTCGCTGACCGATTACGTCCAGCACAAGCACGCGCCTGGGGACCCGGCGGCCACGGCGTTCTACGCGATGCTCGACCGCTACTTCGACGCGTTCGACCGCGCCGGCGCGGTGCTCGGGATCACCGCCGACCACGGCATGAACGCCAAGTCCAACCCCGACGGCACGCCCCGGGTGGTCTATCTGCGCCCGCTGCTCGACGAGCTCCTCGGAGCCGGCCGCTCGCGCGTGATCCTGCCGATCACGGATCCATACGTCGTGCATCACGGCGCGCTCGGCTCGTTCGCGACGATCTACCTCGACGACGCGCCGCAGGCGAAGACCGTCGCGGCCCGCCTCGCGTCGACACCGGGCGTCGCGGAGGTGTACGACAACGCGGCGGGCTGCGCGCGCTTCGAGCTCCCGCGCGATCGCGTCGGCGATCTGATCGTCATCGGCGACACCCACACGGTCCTCGGGAAGTCGCCCGAGGAGCACGACCTGTCGCTGCTCGAGGAGCCGCTTCGCTCGCACGGCGGCGTGTCGGAACAGACGGTACCCTTCGTCATCAACCGGCCGCTCGACGAGGTGTACGCGCGGCGGCTCGCCGGGGCCGGCGATTTGCGGAATTTCGATCTGTTCGACTACGTCCTCAACGGCGTGACCTGAGCGACATCGGCCGGCCGCCGAGCAGCGGTGCGGCGGCTACTCGCTCCGCTGCGCCCGCGCTTCCTCGGCGGCCTTGATCTCGTCGGCGAACATCGCGGTGTTCAGTGGGCAGGGGGGCTTATTCTCGTCGACGTACTGACAATCGGTCTGGTTGCACTGCACGAAGTAGCCCTGGGGCCGTCCGAATCCCCCGGGCCGACGCAAGCGGATCTGCACGCTCTCGGACACGACACCACACCAGAACTCGCGGGCTCGGCTTCGGCTCACGTCATCTCCTCAGCGCGACCCGATCTGCCGTCGCGCTCGAATACTAGGGGGCTCGATCACGATACGCCAGGAGCCGCGCCGACACAACATGTCTGTGCGCTCTTTCGCCGCGCCGGCCGCGAATTCTGTCGAACGAAGGTCTGGATTCAGCTATAAAGGACCTGATTCGCAAACACCCCGGCATCGCCCCCAAAGCCGCAGCATTCGAAGAGGAGGGGCTCGTCGTCTTGCCTCGGATCCTGACCGGCCGTCTCCGCGGCGCCGCGGCCCTGTGGACGGTGGCGGTCGCGGTGGCGGCGCTCGGTGGGTGCGGCGGCTTGTCGAGCGCGGTCAGGAGCGAGTCGTCTTTGCTGGCCGTCCCCGAGCCGCCGGGCTCGACCCCCGGGACGCCGGACTCCGCCGAGCCGTCGAGCGTGTCGAACGAGCCGGCCGACGTTTCCGCCGAGTCGCCGGCCGTCGCCATGGTTGTGGGCGAAGGCGGAGACGGCGCCGCCGAGCCGACGATCGCCCAGGCGCAGAGTGCACCTCAGGACAAAGAGATCGGTGGTCAACCGAGCGAGGACGAGGACTACGATCCCTGGGAGCGGTTCAACGAGAAGGTATTCGAGTTCAATCGGCAAACCGACCGGTTCGTGCTCAAGCCGGTTGCGAAGGTCTACAGCGTGATCGTGCCCGAGCCTTTCGAGTTGATGATCGCGAACGGTTTCGACAACATCTCGTTCGTGCCCCGGATGATCAACAGTCTCCTGCAAGCGAAATGGGGCGGCGCGACGCGCGAGCTCTCGCGTTTCCTGATCAACAGCACCGCCGGGATCGGCGGGTTGTTCGATGCGGCAAAGTACTGGGGAATCGAGAAGAGCCGCGAAGACTTCGGGCAGACGCTCGGAGTCTGGGGGGTGAGCCCGGGCCCGTACCTCATCGTACCTTTCATGGAGCCGATGACGGTCCGTGACGGGATCGGCCGGGGCGTCGACAGCTTGATGAATCCGCTGTCGTACTTCATCCCGTTCTTCTGGACCGGGCTGAGCCTCAAGCTGGGCGAAATCGTCAACGATCGCGCGCTGAACCTCGACCTGTTCCAGGGCTTCGAGGAAAGCGTCGTCGATCTCTACAGCGCCGTCCGACACGGCTACCTCCGCCGCCGGGAGCAGCTGATCAAGGAGTAGCGTGAGGGGGCGGTTCATCCTCCTCGGATTCGTCGCCGCGGCCGCCGCCTTCGGCGGCCACCTCGTCTGGGTCGCTCGGACTCCCGGTGTGGGCCGCACGCGCGCCGCCCGCGGTGACGTCACGGCGGGTCGCGAGCTGTACGTGCGCCATTGCGCGGCCTGTCACGGCGACGGCGCGCGCGGCGACGGAGCATCGGCTGCCTCGTTCGCGACCAAGCCCGCCGATCTCACCGATGGTCGCCTCATGAATGGACTTCCCGACGAGTTCCTCTACAACGTGATCCTGCACGGCGGGCCAGCCGAAGGCCTCTCGCCCGCGATGCCGCCGCTGTCCGCCTATCTCGACGACGGCCAGGCACGGCAGGTCATCGACTACGTTCGCTCGATCGCGGCGCCCCCGTTCAGTGCCGAGACGGCGAGGCCGCTCGTGTCGCCCCCGCACGCACCCCGTCAGCCTATCCTCTTCAGTCACGTGATCCACGCCGGCTCGTTCCAGATCCCCTGCCAGTACTGCCACGCCGACGCGCGGCGTTCGGAGTACGCCGGGCTCCCTTCAGTCGACCGCTGCCTGGGCTGCCACAAGATCATCGGCGCCCAGGACAATCCCGAGATCGCCAAGATCCACGAATATGCTAAACAAGGCCGGCCGATCCCCTGGGTGCGCGTCTTCAAGGTCCCGGAGTTCACCTTCTTCCCGCACAAACCGCACGTCCGCTTCGGACTCGAATGCCAGACCTGCCACGGCCCGGTCGAGCGGATGCGTGTGGTCGGCGCGGACACGGGACGGACGCTGAGCGATGACCTGGTTCGGCTCCTGGGCTTCCGGCCGCCGCCCCGCGCGCTGACGATGGGCTGGTGCGTCGAGTGCCACCGGGAGCAGAACGTCATTCGCGGCAGCCACGCGCCCCTCGAGTGCGTGACCTGCCACCACTGAACGTCCCTCGCGCCTCCGGGATTATCCGGAAAACGTCTTCAGGGAATTCTCGCGCGAGCTATCCCGTCGGTAGGGGTCGTGGTTCCGGGCACTACCGGGGCTTGGACTCGCGCCGGTGGTAAGAAATTGGGCGAGGGCTGCTCCAGTTCCGCTATTTTATGACTATGGACAATATCCTGGTCGTCGACGACGAACGGAACATCCGTACGCTCTGTTCGCGGGTGCTGGCCGGGGACCAGATCGAAATGCACGGGGTTGGCACAGGCAAAGAGGGCCTCCAGACCGCCGACGAGGTGAGCCCGGACCTGGTTTTGCTCGACCTCCGCCTCCCGGACATGGACGGCATCGATGTCCTCCGGGCCCTCAAGGGCCGCCACCCCGAGACCGCGGTCATCATCATCACCGGCTTTGGCCAGATCCAGAGCGCGGTCGAGGCGATGAAGGCCGGCGCGACCGACTACCTCGAGAAGCCGTTCGAGCATCTCGACAAGCTCAAGCTCGCCGTCTCGCGCGCGCTCGAAGAGGTGCGAGCCCGTCGAGAGATCCAGCGCCTTCACCGGCTCCAGGAGAAGGAATATCGCGTCGATCAGCTCATTGGCGAGTCGGAGGGGACGCGCCGGCTCCGCGAGCTCATCGGCAAGCTCGCGCGGAGCGAGGCGGCGACGATCCTGATCCACGGCGATAGCGGAACCGGCAAGGAGCTCGTGGCGCGCGGCCTGCACTACGAGAGCTCGCGACGCGACTCGCCCTTCATGGAAGTCAATTGCGCGGCGATCACCGAGACCTTGTTCGAGAGCGAGCTGTTCGGCCACGAGAAGGGCGCCTTCACCGACGCCAAGGCGGCGAAGAAGGGCCTGATGGAGCTGGCCGATAGGGGCACGCTCTTCCTCGACGAGGTCAGCGAGATGTCGCTCAACAGCCAGGCGAAGTTCCTGCGGGTGCTCCAGGAGCGGGTGCTCAGGCGGGTGGGCGGGACGCGGGACATCAAGGTCGATCTGCGGATCATCGCCGCGACCAACCGCCCCCTCGAGATGCGCGTCAAGGACGGACAGTTCCGCGAGGACCTCTTTTATCGGCTCAACGTGATTCCGATCCACATTCCACCGCTGCGCGAGCGGCGCGACGACATCATGCCGCTCGCCCGCCATTTCGTCGTGGACGCGAACACGCGTTTCCACAAATCCATCAAGGGCTTCACGCCGGAAGCCGAGCGCCTGATGGTCGGCTATCAGTGGCCAGGCAACGTCCGTGAGCTCCGGAATTTGATCGAGCGTCTGGTCATCCTCGGCAGCTCCGATCTCATCGAGCCCCAGCACCTTCCAGCGCAGTTCGCGACTCAGGTCCGCCAGGCCGTGGTGCCCGAAACGTCGACTGACGAGCCGCGCACCCTGGCCGAGGTCGAGCGCGCCTACATCGCTCAGATCATGCAGCGCGTCGAATCGAACAAGAGCAAGGCCGCCAAGATTCTCGGCATCTCGCGCCAGACGCTTCGCAAGAAGCTCATGGAAGAGTGACGATTCGATCAGTCCATCGCCACTGGTGATTTCGGGGCCACCTCGTAGCCGAGGGATCCGGGAAAGCGCAACTAGTTGAAAACAAATTCTTTCCGGAATGGGGGTCACTCGGCTCTGTGAAATCTTGGCAATTAATCAGCCATTCGAGGCCGGAGCCGGAAATCCCAAATTGATTGATTTGACGAAGGCTTGCGAGCAATTGGACCCTTGGTCTCCCGTTTGCTACTTCTTCGTGCGAGCCTCGCACGAAAACGGCCAGGGGAGAAAAAGATGAGACCGACGTTCAGGAAGCTGGCAGTCAAGGACATCGGCAACTTGGAGCGGCTCGTCGCCGAGAACGCAGACGGCGTCGAGCCAGGCCTGAAGGTCGTCGATTCGCGCCTGCTCCTTGGCCAGGCCGCGATCGACCTCGTCGGTCTCGATGCGAAGGGCTCCCTGGTGCTGATCGCGCTCGACCTCAGCGCCGACGACGGGCTTCTCATCAGGGTCATGGACGCCTACTCCTGGTGTCTCGAGTACCCCGACACGCTCCGCCGTCTCTACCCGATGGCTCAGGCTTCCTCCCGGCCGCCGCGCATCCTGTTCATCGCGGAGAGGATGACCGATGCGTTCCTGCGCCGGATGAAGCAGCTCAGCTTCCTCGAGATCGATTGCTTCGAGTTCCGCCATCTGGAAGTGAACGGCGCCTCGGTCGTGTATTTCGATCTGGTCGAGCAACTGCGCAGGTCGGTCGTCGAGTCGACGGTCGATGTTCCGGTCCCCGTGACCCCTGCTCCGGCCGTCGAGGTGCGGGTCGAACCTCGCGTCCAGGCTCGGGTCGAGCCGCAGAAGCTGGCGATCGAGCGGCCTGCGCGTGTCGAGTCGCGCGCGCCTGTCAGCGAGCCCAAGCCGGCAGATCCGCTTAGGACCGTCGCCGCCGAGCCGGTTCGCCTCGAGCCTGCTGCGGCCGCTGTCGCCGCGCCAGAACCCACGGCGCCGCTCGCCACGGTTGCCAGCGCGCCCGCTCCGGTCGCGGAGGAGAAGCCGCGCGCGGTCGTCGAAGTCCAGGCGCCGCCGGCCGTCGAGTATCAGCGTGTGAAGCTCGAGGCAGCCGCCGTGCCGCCGGCTCCCGAGCCGGCCGCCGTGATGCCGGCCGAGCCCGCGCTCGCGCTCGAATCGATCGAATCGACGTCGCGGCCTCACACGAACGGCCACGTGCCCGAGCCTGCCGTCGCGACCGTGGTCGAGGCTGCACCAGGCGTAGCGGCGTGGGTCGAAGAGCCGGTTGCCGCTCCGGCGGTCGCCGCGGCGCCCCCGGTCTCGATCGTCCCGGAGCCGGCGCCCGCTCCGGTCATGCCGGCAGAGCACGCGCCCGCTCCCGTTCAGGTCTCGCCCGTTTGGGCGAAGCCCGGATCGCAGCCCAACGGGGCGCGGCCGCATTTCTTCGCGCACGCGACGAAGGGCACCCCGCCGGTCGAAGCTCCGGCCATGGTCGCCGCCACGGCCGCGACCGCTGAACCGGCCACGCAACCAGCCGCGAGCAAGGCTGGGCTCGAAGTCGACGACCGTCCGGAGCTCGAATCGCTGAGCTTCCCGAAGGATGGTCTGTCGCGCCAGTGGCTGGAGTTCCTCAGTCAGCTCGGCGCGACGAGGTAACAGGAGCCCGTGTGACGACCACGGTGGACGGCGAGACCCAGGTCGCCGGTGACGCGCCGGCTGAGCGACTCCGCGTCCTGCTGGTCGACGACAATGCGTCGGTACTCCGATTCCTGGCGTCCGCGTTCTCGTCGCACGGCTGTCAGGTGACGACGGCATCGACCGCTGAGCAGGCCCTCGAGCTGCTGAGCGACGATCCCTACGACCTCGTGGTATCCGACATCAAGATGCCGGGCCTGAGCGGGCTCGACCTGCTCCGCGCGGTCAAGGGCAAGCAACCCGGGACCCCCGTCGTGCTGATCACGGGCGTGCCCTCGGTCAACTCGGCCGTCTTCGGCCTGCGGCACGGCGCCTACGACTATCTGCCCAAGCCCTTCTCGGTCACCGAGGTGAAAGAGCTCATCCGTCGTCTCAGACGGGATCGGGCCGACGGCAACGGCAACGTCAACTATCCCGCCGGGCTCACGGAAGAGCTCGCGCGGCGCCAGGGCGGTGTCGAAGCGATCTCGCGGATCGGCGAGGTGGCCCTGCAAGGTCTCGAGCCGCGCGTCTTCGCCGAGAAGGTCGTCGAGTACACGATGCAGAGTCTCCGGTGCGACGGGGCGCTCATGCTGCTGCGCGACCAGGGCGGGCAGTTCAATGCGAGTCGGAAGGGCGAGCCGTCGATGGTCGGCCGAATCCTGGCGCTCCTGCAGGCGTCGTTCGGCGACGTGGTCAAGACCGAGGGCCGCGACACGGTCATGCTCACCAAGCGTGAGCACGGGTTCGAGGCCCTCGCCGCGATGGTACCCGGTATCGGCGACGCGATGGGCATCCTCTGCATCGGGCGGAGCGCCGAGCACGGGGGGTTCCTGCCGGACGAAAAGGCACTCCTGCTCGGGTACGCGCAGACCACGGCGGTCGCCCTCCAGAAGCTGCTCCTGCGCGAGAACCTCGAAAAGAACCTGATCGACACGATCTCGTCCTTCGTCATTGCGCTGGAGTCGAAGGACCCGTACCTGAAGGGCCACTCGGCGCGAGTGTCCCTCTATTCGGGCGAGCTTGCGACGGTCATGGGCGTCGCGCCGGCGGACGTGATCATGATGAGCCGGGCGGGCATGCTGCACGACCTCGGCAAGCTCGTGATCATGGACAACATCCTCCGCAAGCCGCGCCAGCTCACCGAAGAGGAGTTCGAGCTGATCCGCACCCATCCGGTGGTCGGCGACAAGATCCTCAAGCCGCTGAAATTTCTCTCGTGCGAAGCGAAGGCGGTGCGTCACCACCACGAGCGGTACGACGGCAAGGGCTACCCGGACGGTCTCAGGGGCGACGACATCCCGCTCATCGCGCGGGTGGTGACGGTCGCCGATGCGTTCGATGCGATGACGTCGGACCGCCCGTACCGGAGCAAGCGGCCGGTGGCGGCGGCGCTCGAGGAGATCGGGCGCGGGGCCGGCACGCAGTTCGATCCGACGGCCGCCGACGCGTTCCTGACGATCCCGCTGGCGCGCCTGGAGCAGATCAGCCGTCATCTCGATCTTCGGTCGTCGGCGATCGAGGCGCCGATCCCGCCGATCGTGGAGGTCCATTGACCGAGTCAGCGCGGCCGAAAATCCTCGTCGTCGACGACGCCGGTCCCGTCGTGATTCTCTGCGTCAATGTCCTGCAGGCGCTGGGATACGCGATCAGGGCCGCGAACCGGGGCGAGACGGCGCTCGACCTCTGCCGCAAGGAACCGTTCGACCTCCTGGTGGTCGACTACAAGATGCCCGGCATAAACGGCTTCGAGGTCCTCGATCAGGCTCGCCGGATCCGCCCGGGCATGGCGTGCATGCTGATGACCGCTCACGGCACCCCCGACATCATCAACGAGGCGACGCGCCTCGGGTTCGACTACATCCTGTTGAAGCCCTTCACGCCGTCGGAGCTCCGAGGGGCGGTCGACAAGGTCCTCGCGAGCAAAGCCTAGGAGAGCGCGGGTGCAGCCGAGTGCGCCTGCGACCCTGACGGCGGAAGCGGCGGGAACCATGATGAAGGCAGCGGCCGATGGGATTCGCGGATGGCTCGATCGGCTGCTCTCGGTCGGCTACGGCGTGGTCTATGACTACGTCTATCCGCGCTTCAACTATTACCAGCGACTCCAGGCGGAGGTGCGTGATCTGGTCGAAGCCGCGGTTCCCGCACGGGTCGAGCGCCGGGACGTGCGCGTGCTCGAAGTGGCCTGTGGGCCTGGAAACTTCACCTGCGCGCTGGCCGAGGCCGGCTTCACTGTCACCGGACTCGACGCCTACGCCGCACTGGTCGAGGCCGCCAAGGAAAAGCGGCGGGCACGCCATCTGTCCAACCTGGCCTTCCGCCACGGTGAGCTCACGCGCGGCAACCCGTTCCGCGACGAGACCTTCGATCAGGTCGTCAGCATCCACTCGCTCTACGTTCACCCGGCGCCGGACCAGCTGTTGCGCGAGGCGTACCGCGTCCTCAAGCCCGGGGGGCACGCCGTGTTCGTGAACCACACGCGACAGATCGGCCGGTGGTCGACGGTGCGCGAGCTCGCCCGGCGTGATGGCCTGGGAGCGGCGCTCCACGGTCTTCTGTGGGTGCTGCCCAATTCGATCTTCGAGGCCGCGCGCCGGGGGGTCGGCCCTCACTACTGGGACGAAGACACGTTCTCCGCCCGAGTTCGCGGTTCCGGGTTCTCGGTCCTGACCGTGCGACGCACGTTTCTCGGAGACGCGAGCCTCCTGGTATGGGCGCGCAAGGAACACCTGAGAGCGACGTGAACCGCGGAGAGATCGCGCCACGTCCACCGCAGCCCCTCGCAGGCGGACTGCCCGTCGCGGCCGTCGCGAGGGTGGGAGAGCGTATGCCCTTTCGAGACGCGCTCGAGCACGTGATTGCCGTCACGTACGGCGTCACCTACGACGCCGTGGTGACGCATTTCCCGCCCTACGAGGCGATGCTCGAGGAGATCGTCGCATTCGTCGCCCGCTCGGTCCCGGACTCGACCGCCCCGCGCGCGACCCGCGTGCTGGACGTGGCGTGCGGGATCGGCAACGTCAGTCTCCGGCTGGCCCGGGAGGGCTACTCGGTCGTCGGCATTGACGGCGTGAAGCACCTGGTCGAGATCGCGCGCGAGAAGAGCTCGCCGCGCGGAACCAACCCGACCTTCCAGCACTTCGATATCGCGCGCGACACGGTGCCGGGCGTCGGGAACTTCGACGTGCTGGTGAGCATGCACACGCTGTACTGGCACCCGAATCCGGCCGCGCTCCTCGCCGCGTGTCACCGGGCCCTGAAGCCGGGCGGCCACGCGGTCTTCCTGACGTACGAGCGTCCGGCCGGGCTCGCGACGTTTCGCGAGGTGCGTGCGGCCGAGGGGCTCGGCGCGGCGGTCCGATCGTTGCGCTGGCTCCTGCCGACCATGACGTTCGAGTTTTTCCGGGAGAGCGAGCACCGCTACCTGAGCGCGACCGAGTTCCACGAGAGCCTCGGCCGCGCCGGCTTCGAAGTCCTCGAGGCCCGACAGACCTTCCTGTCGGGCCTGAGTCGTTTGGCGTGGTGTCGCGCGAAATGAGCGCGAAATGAGCGTGGCCGGTATGACCGTTGCGACGTGCTCCGGATTCCGGGGCGCGAGGGGAGGAAGGCTGACGAGGCGCCGGGGCCCGTCCCGGATCCTGCGACGAAAGGGTGCCCTACGATGTGGACGCGCATGAGCTCGGTTGTGCTGGGGATGGGAGCGATCCTGTTAGGACCGGCGCTCGGCACGAGCGAGGCGCACGGCGGTGACGGCCCTCGGCCGGATGCCGTCTTTTATGAGCTGACGGAGGAGGCGGTCTTCAGGCCGGACGGCTTCCGCGACGCGACCTCGGCGCTCGAGGGAAAGGCCCGGCCGGGGTCGCCGCTCTGCCCACACGGGCTCCAGGCATACGCGAAGCGGTTCTTCCCCGCGGCTGTCGCCGTGAAGACGACCCCCCGCTGCCGTGTCGTCGCGATCGGCCGCAGCGTGATCGACATGAAGTTCGGCAGCGGCGAGATCAGCGGTACCTTCTGGGTGGTGGTGAACAGCGTGGCGACGAATCTGACCGACGCGGCAGAACTCGTGGTAATGACCGGCAGCTTCACGGGCCATGTTCAAGTGAGGGATTTGCCGACCGGCCGGATCATCGAAATTCTGCCGGGTAGCGTGTTCAAGCAGGAAATGGCGCTGGAGGGGTTTCCGCTTCCGCTGCCGCCCAACGCGTCTTTTTCTTTCACCGGAACGTTCCGGCTGCCGTTCACCGTCCATCACGTCGCGGTCTATCTGACTGATCGCGGCGAGTTGGTCCCCGTACTCCCCGAGGAGCGGGCGCTCGGCGAGCCGACCGTCCGCCTCGAGGTCAATTTCGAGTAGCGCGGCGAAACCGACAGGGGAATGATCGAAGTGGAAGAGATATCATCCGTGGCGCGGGTGCCCGACGCGAGCAGGGCGCGCCGCACGGGTGTGGTCTCGCGGGGCACGAGCGTCTACCTCCGGACGCTCCGCCCCGACGACCTCGACCATCTCTCGGTGTGGGCGGAAGATCCGTTCCTCGAGCGCATGGTCGGCAGCGAGTTCCTGAACTCCTACAAGCACGTCTACGACAAGGACCCCTCGTTCTACGAGGCGTGCCTGATGGACTCGACCCAGATCGTGCTCGTGATCGAGGCTGAGCCCGAGTGGGCCACGCCGCTCGGGCTCGCGCGCTTGTTCAATATCCACCTCCTGGAGGGCTACGCGTTTCTCGAGGTCATGCTGACCGACCGGAAGGCGATCCGCCGGGGATTTGGGGTGGAGGCCGGCAAGCTGATCTCGTACTATGGGGTCGACGTACTGGGGCTTCGGCGTATCGAAGCCAAAGTGTACGAATACAATCGGCTGAGCGCCAATTCGCTGCGTCGCAACGGCTTCCGGCAGGAGGGGATCCTCCGCAAGGCCGGATACCAGGACGGTCAGTGCTGGGACATGCTCGTCTTCGGCATCTTGGAGCACGAGATCGAGGAGCAGCGCCAGAAGGACCGGGTTTATCTCCCTCTCGACGGTCCCGGGAGGGGCGCGCGTGACGCTTCATAACTTCCTCCCGCTCCTCGCGCTGATCCTTAACGTCTCCCTGGCGGGAATCACGCTCCTGCGCAACTCCGGGAGTCGGCTGAACCGCCTGTTCACCTACTTCGTGGCGGGGATGGCAGTCTGGAACTTCGGCGTGTTCATGCTGCGCCGCTCCCCGGACGAGTCGACCGCGTTTTTCTGGGAGATCGTGATCCACGCGGGAGTCATCGCCCTCCCGGCGTTCTATTACCACTTCGTCCTGATCTTCGTCGAGAGCACGACGCGCCACCGGAGGTCACTGGCCGGCGCGTACATGCTCGCGATCGTTTTCAGCGTCGTCAACTTGAGCGAGACGTCGCTCTTCATGCGCGGCGTGAAGACGACATACTGGGGATGGGTGCCGGCGACCGGTCCGTTGTACAACTTGTTCTTCATCTACTTCAACTTCTTCTTGATTTACGGCCTGGTCCACCTGATCCGGGTTTATAGAGGCGTCGACTCCAGCTTCCGTCGGAACCGCGCGACCCTCATCCTGCTCGGGACCGGCGTCAGCCTGGTCGGCGGCGTCATCGATTTCGCCCGGTTCATCCTCACGCAGTTCGTGCCGGCCGCGGACCTCGTGTACCCGATGGGCATCCCGGCGAACATGATCTTCGCGCTGATGCTCGGCACGTCGATCGTCCGCTACCGCCTCTTCGACGTGAACGTGCTGGTCAAGAAGGGCGCGATCTATCTCATCCTGTGGGGCGCGCTGACCGCCGCCCTGGTGACCGCCGAGTCGTACGCCGACTGGGACCAGGTGAATCCGCTCTGGGTCATCCTGCCGCTCGGCTTCGTGCTGACCATGCTCGTGAGCCCGATCGGCCAGCGGCTCGAGGAGCGCATCGAGCGCCTGATGTTCAGCCGGCGACGGGGCTGCTACGAGACGCTGCTGGACCTCAGCAAGCGGATGGGCTCGATCCTCGACTTCGGGCGCCTCATGGAGACCCTCGTGCACGGGCTCGTGCGCGGCGTTCCGCTGACCCACTGTGTCCTGATGATCTTCGACCCGCAGCGCAGCGCCTTCGTCGTCTACCGTGAGGACACGACGGTCGGCGACGGCGCGGGCATCGCGTCGATCCGGGTCGACAGCCCCATCGTCCAGTGGCTGAACCAGAAGGGCAGGGTGCTGGTCAAGGAAGAGGCGAAGCTGAATCCGGCGATCGCGGCCTACTTCGAGACGTCCGAGAACGAGCTCGACGCGATCAAGGCGGCGCTGATCGTGCCGCTGAAGATCGAGGGGAAGCTCACCGGGATTCTCCTGGTCGGCGAGAAGCTGTCCGGCGACATCTTCGACGACCAGGAGCTCGAGGTGCTCGCGGTGCTCGCCAACCAGGTCGCGATCTCGCTGGAAAACGCGCGGCTGTACGAAGAGCTCTCGAACTCGAACGCCCAGCTCATGCAGGCCAGCCGGCTGAAGTCGCAGTTCCTGGCGAGCATGTCGCACGAGCTGCGGACGCCGCTCAACTCGATCATCGGGTTCTCGAAAGTGCTGCTGAACCGCCTCGACGGCGAGCTGACCGAGCGGCAAGAGACCTACATTCGCTCGGTCCACAACAGCGGCGCCCATCTCCTGCAGCTCATCAACGGTATCCTCGACTTCTCGCGCATCGAGGCGGGCAAGCTCGAGATGCTCTCCGAGGAGATCGATCTGCACGAGCTGATCGACGAGTGCATCGAGTCGTCGATGCCGCTCGCCCGCGGCAAGCAGCTCAAAATCGAGGAGAACATGCCCCTCGAGCTGCCGCCGCTGTCGGCCGACCGCACCAAGGTCAAGCAGATCCTCTTGAATCTGCTGTCGAACGCGATCAAGTTCACCGCGCAGGGCCGAGTGCTGGTCAGCGTCGTGGCCGAGCCGGACGCCGTCCGGCTGAGCGTGGCCGACACCGGCATCGGAATCCGCGAGGACGACCTGGCGCGGCTGTTCGAGCCCTTCCAGCAGCTCGATAACCCGGTCGCCCGCAGCGCCGGAGGCACGGGCCTCGGGCTGGCGATCAGCAAGAAGTTCGTCGAGCTCCACGGCGGCCGGATCTGGGCGGAGAGCCGCGAGAACCAGGGCTCGACGTTCCACTTCACGCTGCCGTTGATCTGAGGGGAGAGGCGCCGCATGCCGGCACGTCCAGTCGACCAGAAGGTGAAGGTCCTCTACATCGAGGACAACCGCGAGAACCGGATGCTCGTCCGCGCGGTGCTGGAAGCGGCCGGCTACCGGATCGTCGACGCCGAGGACGGCCTGGCCGGGATCGAGGCGGCCATCCGCGAGGAGCCGGCGCTCATCCTGCTCGACATCAACCTGCCGGGGGTCGACGGCTACGAGATCGTCGCCATCTTGAAGTCGTTCCCCAACTTGGCCGCGACCCCGGTCATCGCCGTGACGGCGTACGCGATGCAGGGCGATCGGCAGCGAACCCTCGTGGCCGGCTGCGACGGCTACATCCAGAAACCGATCGACGTCGACCTTTTCCCGCGCCAGGTCGCCGAGTTCCTGGGCGGCAAACGCGAGCGAGTCGAGAGCCACGACGAAGGGGTCTACCTTCGCGAGCTGAACCAGCGGCTCGTCTACCGCCTGCTCAATCAAGTCGAGGAGCTCAAGCGCCTGAACCAGCACTTCGTGCGGCGGGCCTCGCAGCTGGAGGACCTGCACCGCTCGATGGAAGACATCACCGCCGAGCTGGGCGTCGCCGGGATGCTCGAGAAGCTCCTGGGCGGGCTCGCTCGGGCGATCGGGAGCACCAGCCTGCGCGTGGAGCTCACCGAGCCCCCGGGAGTGCAGGTTTCCGTGCGTCGCGATTCGGACCTCCAGCCGCGAAGTGTCCTGGCCGGCACGGGGGTCTCGGCGGGCGACGACTGGACCGCGGTGGAGTGGAGGCTTCCCCTCACCGTGCGCGGACGTCCGCTCGGCGTGATGATCGCGCGGCACGTGCTTCCGCCCGGCGCGAAGGCCGACGAGGAGCAGCTGCTCAAGATCGTCGCCGATCAGGTGGCCATCGCGGTCGAGAACTCGCGTCTGTACGAAGGGGTCATGCGCCTGCACGAGGAGACGCAGGAGCGCCTGCGGCACACCGAGACCCTGCTCGCGGTGAGCCAGGACGCCAGTGCGACCCTCGAGCTGAACGAAATCCTCCGCAGAACGACGCGGGCAATGGTCCGGGCGCTCGGCGCCGACACCGGCGGAGCCTGGCTGCAGACCGAGGACGGCCGCTTCGTGCCGATCGTCGGCTATCACGTCCCCAAGGCGCTCCTGGGGGCGCTCGAGAGCGCCGGCCTCAAATCGCTCGATCCCCACGCGAGTGATTGGCGGCGCGTCGAAGGGCCCGTGTACTCCAGCAACAGCCAGGAAGATCCGCGCTTCAATCACCCGATCGCCCAGATGCTCCCGCACAAGTCCGTCCTCATCCAGCCGATGCGCTGGAAGGGGGAGAGCATCGGCGGATTCGCGCTCGCGTGGCTGAAGGACCATCATCGCTTCACCTCGGACGAGCTGCGGCTCGCCGAGGCCATCGCGCTCCAGGCGGCCGTCGCGAGCGAGAACTCTCGCCTGTACGGGGCCGAGAAGCAGCAGGTGGCCGAGCTCAAGCGGACCCAGGCCCAGCTGATCCAGTCGACCAAGCTCGCCGCGATCGGCGAGCTGGCGGCCAACATCGCCCACGAGATCAACAATCCGCTGACGAGCGTGCTCGGCTTCGCCTCCTATCTCGCCGAGCAGGTGCCGCCGGGCCAACCCTGGCGGGAAGAGCTCGATCTCATTCAGGAGGAAGCCGGGCGAGCCCGCGACATCGTGCGGGACCTCTTGCACTTCAGTCGCCAGCGCGAGTTCGTTGCGCAGATCACCGACCTCAATACGGTGCTCGAGCAGACGCTCGCCATGGTCAAACGCCAGGGCGCGCTGGAGTCGATCACCCTCTACGAGGAGTACGCCCCGGGGCTGGCTCCGGTCGAGGTGGACGTTCCGCGCATCAAGCAGGTGTTCCTCAACCTCATCAACAACGCGGTCTACGTGATGAAGGACCGCGGCGGCTCGCTCACGATCCGATCGTCGGCCAGCGGCGACATGGTGCAGGTCGAGGTGATCGACACCGGAACCGGGATCGCCCCGGAACACATGGATCGCATCTTCGAGCCGTTTTTCACGACCAAGCCGGAAGTCAGCGGCACGGGCCTGGGCCTTTCGGTGAGCCTCGGGATCGTGGAGAGCCACGGCGGCTCGATCGAAGTCCAGAGCGAGCTCGGGAAGGGCTCGACGTTCACGGTCAAGCTTCCGGCGAAGCCGGGGGCGACGATCCAAGATCCGGATTCCGAGCTCTAGGCGCGCTCGATCTTCCGCGGCGCGTTAAGTTTCTAGTCGCGCCGAGCTTCGTCGAGAAATCGCCCCAAGCCCTTGAATTATTTGGCCTTCCCGCAAAGGCTCGGATTTCCGGACGAAAAGCGACAATAAATCAATCACTTACGGATTTGAAACTCCGGAAAGCAGAGCGGCATAAGTCAACGTAATCAGGTTCTTACGAGACAAAACCGGTTGGTCTCGTCATTGCAGTTACTCTCGTTGGCTGTAGCTGTTGAACCCTTTGACAACGGCGAACGAGGAGAAGAGCGATGACGAGCATCTGTTGGAAAAGCGCAGTGACATGGAGCCTTCTCGGGCTGATGTTCCTGCTGTTCGCGCTGGTAGTCGGGCCGCCGCCCGCGCTGGCGTGGGATCTGGGACAGCTCTGGATCGACACGACCTCGCTCCCCGCGGACACGGTCCTCTACGAGGTCAACGAGGACATGTACCTCCAGGACGCGGCGGGCAACTTCGTGACGAGCCCCGTTCCGGGAGGCCGCCGCATGGCGGTCGCTCAGCTCGCGGGTTGGTCCAAGCTAGGGACTCCGCTCTGCCCGGCGTGGGTGGTGCTGGTCTCGCCAGCGGCCAAGAAGTGCGCGGTGAACGTGAGGGGCGCCGACGACCTGAGCCTCGCGACCGGCCAGGGCACGGTCGCCGGAACGTTCGCGGTCGTGGTCCAGGGCGACAACCCGGTGGACGGGGATGAGTTCGTGATCATGACCGGGTGCTTTCACGGCGACGCCGACCTCTCGCCCGCGTTCGCGGGTCGGGCGCCGCTCGGGTACATCAAGAATGGCGTCGTTACGGTCGACGGCGGGGGCCAGAAGTTCGGCTTCACCGGCACGTTCCGTCTGCCGATCAAGTTGAATACGACGACGACGACGCGGGACCTGCTGCAACTGGACGCCTACTACGTGAACGACAGCGGCTTGCCCGTCTGGGTGAAGGCCAATGAGCGGTCGCTCGGCGTCCCGACGGTGCGCCTCGAGATCAAGTTCTAGCTCTCGGACGACTCCTCGCGCCTCGCGCAAGGGTCCGAGCCGCAAACTCGGCTCGGACCCTTCCGCCTTTCTCGGGTGGACTCCCCTCAGTCGGCCTTGAAGTACTTCGCAGCGGGGTGATGGAACACGAGCGCCGACACCGAGGCCTCGGGATCCATCATGAAGCCATCCGTCAGGGTCAGCCCGAGCGCCTCGGGTTCGAGCAGCCGGAACAGGCTGGCCTGATCGGCAAGGTTCGGACAGGCTGGATAGCCGAACGAGACACGGATCCCGCGGTAGTGCGCCTTCAGCTTCTCGCCGATCGACAGCTCGGGCGGATCCGGAAATCCCCAGAGGGTCCGCAGCCGGGAGTGAAGCATCTCGGCGAACGCTTCCGCACACTCGATCGCCAGCGCCTGGAGCGCGTGAGAGCGAACATACTCGCCCCGCTCCTTCCACGCTGAGGCGAGCACCCGGACGCCCGTCCCGCAGGTCACCGCGAACAGCGCCACGGCGTCATCGACGTCGTCCCGCACGTAGTCGGCGAGGCAGAGACGCTCCCCGTCCTTCTGGCGCGGGAACTCGAACCTCGCCGCCTCGCGACCGGGCCTGTCGAACAGCACGACCGTGTCGCCCGCGGCCCGGGCGCGGTACCAGCGGTAGACGCCGCTGGCACTGAGGAGCCCGTCGCGGACGGCGTCGCGCTTGAGCCCCTCGACGATCTCCTGGACCTCGAGCGCCTTCGGGTCTCCGGCCTCGAGCAGGCGCTCGACGAGGCCCCGGATGCCCAGGTGCTTGCCGTAGAGCATCTGGAGGTTCAGGTACGGAAAGATGTGGCCGAGGGGCACGTCGCGCAGTACGTGCCGCTCGAAGTCCGGAGGGGCGGGGACGTCGACTCCCTCGAGGCGTCGCGACGCCGATGCCGGCGTCGACGGGATCGCCGCCTCGGGCAGCCCGGCCACGCTCGCGGCGAGCGCCGCCTGCTCGCGACGGATCCGCGCCACGAGCGCCTCCCGGGTCGGAGCCGCGAAGAGCTGGTTCGCGAGGTCGAGCCCCTCCATCGCGTCCTTGGCATAGAGCGTGAGCCCGCCGTACTCGGCCGCGATCCGGGTCGCCGCGAACTTCTTGGTGAGCGCCGCGCCACCCACGAACAGCGGGATCTCGATCGCCGCGGCACGGAGATCCTGGGCCGTCACCACCATCTGCTGCGCGGACTTGACGAGCAGGCCGGACAGGCCGAAGGCGTCGGGCTTGTGGGTGTGGTACGCGGCGATCAGCTCCTCGGGGGGCACCTTGATGCCGAGGTTGATCACGCGATAGCCGTTGTTCGAGAGGATGATCTCGACGAGGTTCTTGCCGATGTCGTGGACGTCGCCCTTGACCGTGGCCAGCACGATGGTGCCGCGGGTGGCCGCCTCGGCCTTTTCCATGAATTGCTCGAGGTGCGCCACGGCGGCCTTCATCGCCTCCGCCGACTGGAGCACCTCGGCGACGATGAGCTGGTTGTCGTTGAACAGGCGCCCGACCTCGTCCATGCCGCGCATGAGCGGACCGTTGACGATCTCGAGCGGCGTCGCCTCGCGGAGCTTGGCGTTCAGGTCGCCGATCAATCCGTCGCGACTGCCTTCGACGATATAGCGGGCCAGGCGCTCGTCGAGCGAGAGGGTCTGCGCCGGCGGCGGGGCCTGGCGCTTCTCCCGGAAGTAGGCGGCGAAGGCCGCGACCGGGTCGGCGCCCCGCCAGTAGATCAGATCCTCGGCGAGCCGCCGCTCCTCTTCCGGGATCGACGGATAGCGTTCGAGACGCTCCGTGTTCACGATCGCGTAGTCGAGGCCCGCCTTCGTGCAGTGATAGAGGAAGACCGAGTTGAGGACCTCGCGTCCGGTCGGCGGCAGGCCGAACGACACGTTCGAGATCCCGAGGATCGTCTTGCACTCCGGGAACCGCTGCTTGATGGCGCGAATGCCCTCGATCGTCTCCACCGCCGAGCCGACGTAGTTCGCGTCGCCCGTGCCGACCGGAAAGACGAGCGCGTCGAAGATCAGGTCGCGGGCCGGCAGGCCGTACTTGCGCGTGAGCAGATCGTGGCAGCGCTCGGCGATCGCGAACTTGCGCGCGCGCGTGACCGCCATGCCCTGGCGCTTGTCCTCGTCGATGCAGCCGACCACGACCGCGCCGCCGTAGGCACGGAGCAGAGGCACGACCCGCTCGAACCGTTCCTCGCCGTCCTCGAGGTTGATCGAGTTCACGATCGACTTGCCCTGGCAATGCCGGAGCGCCGTCTCGATGACGCCGGCGTCCGTGGAATCGATCATGAGCGGCACCTTCACCTTGCGGGTGAGGTGTGTCATGAAGCGGTCCATGTCCCCGCGCTCGTCCCGGTCGGGATTGGCGAGGCACACGTCCAGGACCTGCGCGCCGTTCTTGACCTGCGCGCGGCCGATCTCGGCGGCTTCCTCGAACTGCTCGGCGACGATCAGCTCCTTGAACCGCCGCGAGCCGATCACGTTCGTGCGCTCGCCCACGAACAGTGGGCGGTTGTCGTCGGCGGGATAGAAGACCTCGATCCCGCTGACCGCCTGTGCCTCGCGCGCGGCGGGCACGCGCGGGGGCCGCCCGCTCACCAGGGCCTTCAGGGCGCGAATGTGCGCCGGGGTCGTGCCGCAGCAGCCGCCGACGAAGTTCACCCAGCCCTCGTCGACGAAGCGCGTCATCTTGAAGGCCAGGCTCGCCGGGGTCTCGGCGTACTGGCCGCGCTCGTCGGGGAGGCCCGCGTTCGGGTACACGCTCACGAAGCGGGTCGAGAGCGCCGCCAGCGAGCGCAGGTGATCGGTCATGAACTCGGGGCCGGTGGCGCAGTTGAGTCCGATCGAGAAGAGATCGAGGTGCTCGAGCGCCACGGAGAGGGCCTCGACGCCCTGGCCCGCGAGCATCGTCCCCATCGGCTCGATCGTGATGCTGATCATCAGCGGCAGCGCGACGCCGGCCTCCTGCATCGCCGCGCGCACGCCGAGCGCCGCCGCCTTGACGTTCAAGGTGTCCTGGACCGTCTCGAGCAGCAGCGCGTCCACGCCGCCGGCGACGAGCGCGGCCGCCTGGAGCGCGTACGCCTCGCGAACCTGGTCGAACGTCACGTTGCGCGTGACGCTGATGGAACGCGTCGACGGTCCCATCGCGCCGACGACGAAGCGCTCCCCGGCGGCGGCGCGCGCCAGCCGCGCGGCGGCGAGCGTGATCTCGTGGGCGCGCTCGGCCAGACCATACTCGGCGAGCACGTAGGGCGCGCAGCCGAACGTGTTGGTCGAGATGATATCGGCGCCGGCCTGCAGATAGGCGTCGTGGACGCGTCGAACGACGTCGGGCCGGGTCAGATTGAGGTACTCGTTGCAGCCCTCGTACTGCGCGCCGCCGAAGTCCTGGGCGCCGAGGCCGGCAGCCTGGATCATGGTGCCCATCGCCCCGTCCAGGACGAGGATCCGCTGCCTCACCGCCTCGCGGAGTCGCGACATAGCGTTATAGTAGCGCACATGATCACCAGCGCCCTCTCGCTCGACGGTGTCCGCGTTCTCGATCTCTCGCGCGTCCTGGCGGGGCCTTTCTGCGGCATGCTCCTGGCCGACATGGGCGCCGACGTCATCAAGGTGGAGGATACCGGCTCAGGCGACGAGTCGCGCACCTGGCCGCCGCACAAGGGCGGCGAGTCGGCGGCGTACCTCGTCATCAACCGCAACAAGCGGGATCTCGCGCTCGATCTCAAGGCCCCGGAAGGCGCCGACGTCCTGCGCAACCTGGTCAAGCGCTCCGACGTCCTCATCGAGAACTTCCGGACGGGGACGATGGAGAGCTTCGGCCTCGGCTACGAGGCGCTGTCCGCGCTCAACCCCGGTCTAATCTACTGCTCGGTCTCCGCGTTCGGGCGGACCGGACCCCGCAAGGACGGCGCCGGCTACGAGGCCCTCATGCAGGCGTTCAGCGGGATCATGTCGATCACCGGAGAGCCCAACGGCCCGCCGGTCCGCGCCGGCGTCTCGTTCCTCGACCTCACGACCGGGATCTTCTCCGCGCTCGGCATCTGCAACGCGTTGCTCTACCGGGCGAAGACGGGCCAAGGCCAGCGCGTCGACGGCTCGCTCCTGGAGACCGCGGTGACCTTGCTCAACTACCACGCCGAGGGATTTCTCCTGACCGGCAGCGTGCCGAAGGCGCTGGGCTCGTCCCACCCGTCGCTGGCGCCCTATCGCAACTTCCGCTGCCGCGACGGCCAGTGGGTGTTCATCGCCGGCGCGAACGACCGCTTCTGGCAGCGTCTGGTGGCCACGCTCGACCTGGACGCGCTGCGCGACAAGCGCTTCGCGACGAACCTCGGGCGCGTGCGCCACCGCGACGATCTGGAAAGGGCTGTCGCGGACGCGATCGCCACGTACGACCGCGAGCCGCTGCTGAAGCTCCTGGAGGACGGCGGCGTTCCGGCGACGCCCGTGAACACCGTCGAGCAGGTGATGAACGATCCGCAGACCGCGGCGCGCCAGATGATCGAGCGCGTGCTCCACCCCAAGCTCGGCGAGATCCCGGTGATCGGCACGCCGACCAAGTACTCGCGGATGCGCCCGGGTGTCCGCCGGCCGGCTCCGCTCCAGGGCGAGCACACCGACGAGGTGCTGGCCGAGTGCGGTTACTCCGCCGAGACGATCGGCGAGCTCCGAGCTAAAAAAGTGGTTCGATAGATCGCCGGAGGCCGCCACGCGACACGCGGGACTCGGACTCCTCGTTCTGGCGGGCTGGCTCCTGGCGGCGCCCGCCGCGGCCCAGCTCTATCGCTGGACCGACGCCGACGGGACCGAGCACTACACCGCGGACCTCAACGCGATCCCGCCGAGATTCCGCGATTCGGCCACGCTGCTGAACGCGCCCCAGGCGCGTCCGATCCCACCGCCGGCGTCGAACGAGCCCGTGTCGCTCAAGGTGACTCCCGGCGCGCCGATCACCGTGGAGGCTCGGCTCAACGGCGTCGCGCTCACCCTCATCGTGGACACGGGCGCCGACCGTACGGTGATCTCGCCCGAGGCGATCGAGCGCGCGGGGCTCGGGAGCCAGGCCGGCCGGCCGGTGCAGGTCGTCGGGGTCACGGGCACGTCCACGGCAACGCTCGTGACCGTGCCGCTCCTCGACGTCGCGGGCGCCCGGATCGGGCCCATCGTCGTGGTCGCCCACGCGCTGCCGCAGACGTTTCGCGGACCGGGCGGACCAGACGGAAGCGCGGTCGACGGTCTGCTGGGCCGCGACGTGCTCGACGTCTTCACCCTCAGCGTCGACACCGCCTCCGGACGCGCCACGCTCACGCCGCGCTGAGCGCTCGACGCGCGTGGGCGCCGCGGGCGCCCGCGCGCGTCTCCGGTCAGGGCCGGCTCTTGACGCTCGGGCGCAGGCCGCTCATGCGCGCGATCACGTCGAAGACGACGGCGAAATCGTAGTCGGCCAGGTCGAGCCCCCGGGCCGCGGTCATGAACTCGTCGGTGAGCGCGACGCTCGGCAGCGGGACGCCGAGCGCCTTTCCTATCTCGAGCGCCAGGCCCAGGTCCTTCTGAATCATGTCGACGTTGAACAGCGCCTCCGCTGGCATGCCGAGGACGAACGGGCCGCGGTACTTGACCATCGGCGAGGCGATGACCGACTTCAGGAGCACCTCGACGGCGCGCTCGCGGACGATCCCCGCCTTCTCCGCGAGCGCGACCGCCTCGCTGAACGCGAGCATCTGAACGGCGAGCCCCAGGTTCGTCGCGATCTTCATCGTCACCGCGAGCCCGAGCTCGCCGACGTGGGTGATGGTCGGCCCGATCGCCAGCAGATGGCCGCGGACCTTCTCGAGCGCCGCCGGATCGCCGCCGACCATGAACGAGAGCTGGCCCGCCTCGACCGTCACCGCGCTCCCGGACACCGGCGCGTCGATCAGCGCCGCGCCGCGCTCGGCGACCGCACGCCCCAGCTCGCGCGTGACGTCCGGGCTCACCGTGCTCATCTCGGCCCAGACGGCGCCCGGCCGGAGCCCGGCGATCACGCCGTCGGCGCCGAGCGCGATCGCGCGGAGCGCGGTGCTGTCCGTCACCATGCTGAGGACCGCGTCCGAGGCCTCGGCGACGGCGCGCGGGGATTTCAAGAGCACGAGCCCGGCCTCGACCAGGGCGCGCGCCTTCTCGGGAGTCCGGTTGTAGCCGACGACCTCGCGGCCGGCCGCGAGGAGCCGCTTCGCCATGCGGCTGCCCATCGTGCCGAGCCCGACGACGCCCACCGGCGCCATCAGCGGCCGCCCTCGTCCGCCACCGCGATCGCGCTGATCTCGAGCTTGCATCGCGCGTGGGTGGCCAGGCGCGACACCTCGACCGTCGTCGTCGTCGGCACGTGGCCGCCGAGATAGGAGGCCCACACGCGGTTCAGGTCGTCCTGCTCGGCCACGTTCGTGAGGAAGCGGGTGGCCGACACCAGATCGGCGAACGTGCAGCCGGCCGCCTCGAGCGTCTTTTTGAGGTTCTCCATCGTGAGCACGGCCTGCTCCTGCATCGTCGACGGCAGATCGAACTCCTCGTCGCGATGGGGGTGGCTGTGATAGACCGCCGCGGCGGTGACCCCGGAGAGGAACACGAGCTTGCCGCGGCGCACGACGATTCCCGGCGCGTAGGGCATCATCACGTCGGTCCGCCGGTCGGCGTGGTGGACGATCGCGATTTCTTTCGTCATCAACCTCCTCCTGCGGCGCGCACGTCGCGAATGCTCAGGCATCCTATCACGGTGCGCGGCGTCGGTTCGGCGCCGGAGTACACTGGCGCGATGCCGGTGATCCTCGTGCTGGACGACGACGTCGCGACGCGCGACGCGCTCGTCGAGACACTGCGCAATCTCTTCACGCAGGCGCGGGTGGTGACGGCGCCCGCCGACGCCGGGCGCGACGTGGTCGCGCGCGAGGGCGCGAGCGTCGTGCTGGCGAGCCTCGCCGCCGCAGAGCGTCTCTGCCGGGAGGGAGCGCCGCCCGGCGTGCCGGTGGTCGCGTTGACCCGCGAGATGAGCCCGGATACCCTCTTGAGCACGGAGGCGCTGGGCATCGCCGGGGTCGTGCGGGCGCCAGCGCCCGCCGAGCGGCTGGCGGCGGCGCTCGGCCCGATGCTCGGGGGCTCGCGGCCGCGCGACCACCGATAGGAGACGGAGCCTGAACGAGCTCGAGGGACGTGTCGCCGTCGTGACCGGCGGAGCCAGCGGGATCGGGCGCGCGATGGCCGAGCTGTTCGCGCGCGAGCGCGCCAAGGTCGTCCTCGCCGACATCGACGAGCGCGCGCTCGCCGCGGTCGTCGAGTCGATCAGGACCCGCGGCGGCGAGGCGCTGGGCGTCACGACCGACGTCACCAGCCTCGAGACCCTCGCGAAGGATCTCCGGCCGTACCGCATCGGGGTCTCGGTCCTGTGCCCGATGGGCGTGGCGACGCAGATCCGCGAGAGCGCCCGCAATCGACCGCCCGATCTGGCGAACGAGGCGCCGAGCGTGTCCGAGCCGGTCGAGCTGATGGGGCGCACGCTCGCGCCGGCGGCGGTGGCTGAGATGGTGCTTGCCGCAATCCGCGCCAATCGCCTCTACGTGATCACCCACGAGGAAGCTCTCGAGGCGCTGCGTCGTCGGCACGAGCGTCTCGAGCAAGCCCTCCTCGAGACGAAGGCCTGAGCGGGACGCGGCCCATCGCTACGCTCGGGTCCCACTGGGTCGAGACGGTCTCCGACCTGACCGCGGTCTCGCGGCGCCTCGTCACGCCCGGCGAGATCGCCCTCGACACCGAGGGCGACAGCCTGCACCACTATCCGGAGCGACTCTCGCTCATCCAGCTGGCCCGGGCGTCGGGCGACGTATGGCTCGTCGATCCGATCGCGCTCGGCGATCTCGGTCTGCTCGCGTCGGTGTTCAGCGCACCGTCGGTCGTCACCGTGCTGCACGCGGGCGACAATGACCTGGTCCAGCTCAAGCGCCGGGGGTTCGGCTTCGCCGCGCTGTTCGATACCTCGATCGCGGCGCGCTTCCTCGGCGCCAAGGCCCTCGGTCTGGACGTGCTGCTGCAGACGTACCTCGGGGTCGAGCTGCCGCCCTCGCGGCAGCGCGACGACTGGTCGCGCCGCCCGCTGTCCGAGGCTCAGCGTCGCTACGCGGAGTCCGACGTGCTCCATCTCTTCGCGCTCAAGGCCCGGCTCACGGAGGAGCTCGAGCGAATCGGCCGGCTGGCCTGGGTCGAGGAGGAATGCGCGGCGCTCGCGGCCCAGCCGGCCGTCGAGCGCATCGTGGATCCGAACGCGTTCGCGCGGCTCAAGGGCGCCCGCGAGCTGCCGCCGCGGAAGCTCGCGATCTTGCACGAGCTCTACGAGCTTCGCGAGCAGCTCGCGCGCTCGGCCGACCGCCCGCCTTTCAAGATCCTCGCCGAAGAGACTGTCGTGCGCCTGGCCCAGGAGCCGCCCGTCGACGCGGCCGCGCTGGCCGCGGTCCCGGGATGCACGCCAAAGGTGATCGGGCGGTGGGGCGAGGCTGTTCTGGCCGCCATTGCCCGTGGCCGAGCCGTTCCCGAGACCGCGCTGCCGGTGCTCGAGCGGACGCCCCGGCCGAGGATTCCGGGGATCGCCGCGCGCCGGATCGAGGCGCTCCGCCAGTGGCGGACGGAGGCGGCGCCGCGCTTCGGGCTCGAGCCCGGGCTGCTCCTGCCCAACCGATTGATCACCTCGGTCGCGCTCGCGGCGCCGCGAGACGCCGGCGCGCTCGCGATGCTCGACGGCGTGCGCCGCTGGCGGGCCGAGACGTTCGGCGCAGAGATCGTTGCCGCGCTCGCCGCGCCGTGAGAAGGTGAAGCTCCATGACGGACTGGCGTGTCCTGCTCGTCGACGACGATTCGGGCCTCGCGGCGATCTTCCGCGAGTCCAAGACCGTGGCGGTCCTCGGAGCGAAGGCCGACTCGGCCGAGCCGGCGTACTACGTGCCGGCGTACCTGCGCTCGCGCGGCTACCGCATCCGGCCGGTCAACCCGCGATTCGCGGGGCGTCGGCTGCACGACGCCGAGACCGTCGCGTCGCTCCGCGACCTCGCTGAGGCGACCGACGTCATCGAGGTCTTCCGGCGCCCCGAGTATCTGGCGGGTCACGCGGACGAGATTCTGGCCCTGCCGTGGCGGCCGAAGACCGTGTGGTTCCAGCTCGGCATCCGAAACGACGGCGCCGCCGAGAAGCTCGCGCGGGCGGGGATCCGCGTGGTCCAGGACCGCTGCATGATGCCCGAGCATCGACGGCTCGAATCCCAGGGGTCCCTGGCGGACTGACGAAGGAGGCAGCCGGGTCCATGGCCGGCGAATACGCGTTCGTGATGAAGGATCTGCGGAAGGTCGTCCCGCCCAAGCGGGAGATCCTCCGGGGTATCTGGCTCTCGTTCTTCCACGGGGCGAAGATCGGCGTGCTCGGCGCCAACGGCGCCGGCAAATCCTCCCTGCTCCGCATCATGGCGGGCGTCGACCGCGATTTCCTGGGCGAGGCGTTTGCCGCCGCCGGGCTTCGGATCGGCTATCTCCCGCAGGAGCCTCAGCTCGATCCGGCGAAGGACGTCCGCGGCAACGTCGAGGAAGGTGTCGCCGAGGTCCGGGCGCTGCTCACGCGGTTCGAGGAGGTGAGCGCGAAGCTCGGCGAGCCGATCGAGGCCGACGAGATGGAGAAGCTGCTCGACGAGCAGGCGCGGCTGCAAGACAGGATCGACGCCGTGAACGCCTGGGACCTCGACCGCACCGTCGAGCTCGCGATGGACGCGCTCAGGGTGCCGCCCGGCGATATGGACGTAACGCGGGTCTCGGGCGGCGAGCGGCGGCGCGTCGCCCTCTGCCGGCTCCTCCTCGCGCGCCCGGACATGCTGCTGCTCGACGAGCCGACGAACCATCTCGACGCCGAGTCGGTGGCGTGGCTCGAGCGGTTCCTCAAGGAGTATCCGGGGACCGTCGTCGCGATCACCCACGACCGCTACTTCCTCGACAACGTGGCCGGCTGGATCCTCGAGCTCGACCGCGGCCACGGCATTCCGTGGGAGGGCAACTACTCGTCCTGGCTCGAGCAGAAGCGCGAGCGCCTCGCGCGGGAGGAGAAGGCCGATCTCGCGCGCGAGCGCACGCTCGCGCGCGAGCTCGAGTGGGTCCAGATGGCGCCGCGCGCCCGGCAGGCCAAGAGCAAGGCGCGTCTGGCCGCCTACGACGCGATGCTCAACAAGTCGTTCGAGACGTCCGCGTCCGCGCTCCAGATCGCGATCCCGCCCGGGCCGCGGCTTGGCGATGTCGTCGTCGAGGCCGACGACGTCCGGAAGTCGTACGGCGATCGGGTCCTGATGGAGGGCCTCTCGTTCAAGCTGCCTCGGGGCGGCATCGTAGGCGTCATCGGCCCCAACGGCGCCGGCAAGACGACCTTGTTCCGCATGATCGTCGGCCAGGAGAAGCCCGACGGGGGGACCTTGCGCGTCGGCGACACGGTGAAGACCGCCTACATCGACCAGAGCCGGGACGCGCTGGACCCGAAGCAAACCGTCTGGGAGGCGATCTCCGGCGGCGCTGACACGATCACGGTCGGCGGCCGGACGGTGCAGTCGCGCAGCTACGTCGCCTCGTTCAACTTCCGGGGCAGCGATCAGCAGAAGCGCCTCGCCGAGCTCTCCGGCGGCGAGCGGAATCGCCTGCACCTGGCGACGATGCTCAAGAGCGGCGCCAACCTCCTGCTGCTCGACGAGCCCACCAACGACCTGGACGTCGACACGCTGCGCGCGCTCGAAGATGCGCTCCTCGACTTCGCCGGGTGCGCCGTGGTGATCAGCCACGATCGCTGGTTCCTCGACCGGATCGCGACGCACATCCTGGCCTTCGAGGACGAAGGCCGCGTGGTCTGGTCGGACGGCAACTACGGCGACTACGAGACCGATCGCCGCAAGCGACTGGGCGCCCAGGCCGAGCGGCCGCATCGCCTCAGGTTCAAGCGTCTGCGGCGCGACTGACGCGCGGGCGCGAGCAGCAGATCAGGGTGTTCTCCCCGGTGCGCCGTACGCGACGAATCTTCACCTGGCCGAAGTAGAGGCGCAGGGTGCGGGCCATCGGCTTGGGATCGCCGTGCCGGTGGCGATTGATCACCAGCGATCCCCGCGGCGTGACCAGCGGCACCATAGCCAGGAGCTTCGGCAGTGCCACCTCCGGCTCGTCGGCGTAGGTGACGTCCTCCATCACGTAGTCGAACTGGCGCCCGGCCCGCGCGAGCCCGGCGATCGCGGTCTCGGCGTCGTCGCAGACGATCTCGAGCTTGGCGATCCGGTCGAGCCCGAACCATTCGCAGGCCACGCGCACGATCACCGGGTCGCGCTCGATCACCGTGATCTGCCGGGGGGAGGCCAGACGGTGCAGGAGATGGATCTGCGTGCCGCCGCCGAGCCCGATCAGGAGCGCCGACGGCCGCCGCGGCAGCTCCACGAACGCGAGCGCCTTCCACCAGTACTCGCGGCGCACGCGCGTCCAGTTCCCGTCGAGGGGATAGATCGAGAGAATCTCGCCGTGGACCATGAGCTGGCGCTCGCGTCCGCGGTCGACGACGCGGATCTTCCCCGACAGCCGCGACCAGCCGCTGAAGGCGATGTGCGGGCGCTTGATCGCCCGGAGCGAGGCGCGTCGAGCGCCGGGCTCGGTCGAATCGCTCGGCTCGGGTCCGGGAGATCCGGCTCCGGCCGAATTGTCCGGAGTCGCGGCCACGTGGGCTAGCGCGGCTGCATCCGGATCGCGCCGTCGAGCCGAATCGTCTCGCCATTCAGCATCGAGTTCTCGATGATGTGCAGCGCCAGCGCAGCGAATTCGGGCGGCCGGCCGAGCCGGGGCGGGAAGGGCACCTGCTTGCCGAGCGAGACGCGGACCGGATCGGGCAGGGTGGCGAGAAGCGGCGTGTCGAAGACGCCGGGCGCGATCGTCACGACGCGGATCCCGAGCTCGGCGAGATCGCGCGCGACCGGCAAGGTCATGCCGACGATCCCGCCCTTCGAGGCGGAGTAGGCAGCCTGGCCGATCTGACCGTCGAACGCCGCGACCGATGCGGTGTTGATGACGACCCCGCGCTCGCCCTCGGCGCCGGGGGCGTTCTTCGCCATGAGCGCGGCGCCGAGGCGGATACAGTTGAAAGTCCCGATCAGGTTCACCTGGATGACGCGGGTGAACTCTTCGAGCTTCGCCGGGCCCGATTTGCCGAAGGTCTTCATCGCGGTGCCGATCCCGGCGCAGTTGACGAGGACGTTGACGCCGCCCAGACGCTCGCCGGCGGTCTGGAGGGCGGCGCTCACCTCGTCGGCGCTCGTGACGTCGGCGGGCGCGAAGGTCGCGCGCTGCCCCATGGCCTTCGCGACCTCGCCGCCCGCCGAGGCGGGGCGATCGAGCAAGGCGACGGCCGCGCCGGCTGCGAGGAGGCGTTCGGCGGTGGCGCGCCCGAGCCCCGAAGCGCCTCCGGTCACGACGGCTTTCACGGTGCGAAGTTCCATGGGCTCCTCCTGGGCTCGCATTCTAGCCGATCGGTCTTCCGGGCTGAGGCCCACCATCTAGTGGCATTTTGCGCTCGGTTCCCCAACATCTTCACTCTTGTCTAGTACTCGTCATCTGATTAGCTTTCAGGTATGGGCAGCCGCGTGGCGCCGATACGAGGCGAGATCACCGAGATCGTCGGCGGGCTCTCATCCGGCCGCACGAGCCATCTGCTCGCGTGTCTCGGCGAGGTCGTGGGCCGGGGCGAGACCGCCGCGCTCGTGGACACGGAAGAGATCTTCGATCCGGGATCGGCGGCGCAAGCCGGGATCGATCTACGCCGCTTGCTGTGGGTCCGCTGCGGAAGCGATCGCGAGGTGGCGCTTCGCGCTGCCGACATGCTCGTGCGCTGTCCGGGATTCGCGCTGGTCGCGCTGGACCTGGGCGAGCGGGTGCCGCGCCTGCCGACGACCGCGGCGTTTCGGCTGAAGTTCGCGGTCCGACGCACCGACGTCGCGCTCCTGATCGTCGGTCGTCGGCGGCTCACCGGGTCGAGCGCGGCGCTGGCCGTCGAGACGCTCCGAGAGGGGATCGAGTGGGCCGGCCCGGGACCGGCCCCCTCACGGCTCGCGCGCGTGCGCACGACGACGCGAGTCCTGCGCGCCCTCCGCGGCGCGCCCGAACGGCAGCCGTCGAGCTGGTGGATCGCGTGAGCCGGTTCGCCTGCGTCCTGGTCGAGCATTTCGACGCCGCGGCCATCGAGCGGTGCGAGCCCGCGCTCCGCGAGCGCCCGCTGGCGATCCTCGATCCCAGGGTCGACCGCCCGAACGACGGGCGGGAAGGCGCTCCGGTCATGACGACCATCGAGGCGAACGCCGCGGCGCGTGAGCACGGAGTGCGTCCGGGCATGACGCAGACGGAGGCGCGGGCCCGCTGCCCGATGCTGCTGACGCGACTGCGGGTTGAGGAATACGTCGCCTCCGCGCGCCACGCGCTTCTCGAGGCCGCACTGGCCGTTTCGCCGCGGATCGAGGACGGCGGCGCCGGGCTCGCGTACGTCGAAACGGTCGGCCTCGAGCGGCTCATCGGCGATCCCGCGGCGATCGGGCGGCGCCTGGTGCATCAGGTGCGAGCCATCGGGCTGATCCCGCGCGTGGCGCTCGCGGCGAGCCGCACCGCCGCGCGGATGGCGGCGGTGAACGAGTCGGGCGCCGTCACGATCATCCCGCCCGGGCGCGAGCGCGCGACGCTTGCGAAGATTCCCATCACCGCCCTCGACCTCGCTCCGGATCTCGCCGCGACTCTCGGCCGGTGGGGAGTGCGAACGCTTGGCGAGCTGGCCGTGCTGCCTCGTGAAGGCCTGGCCGCGCGCCTGGGGCCTCCAGGGCTCCGCGCTCACGATCTGGCGCTCGGTCTCGACCGCGACCCGTTCCGTCCCTGGACGCCGCCGCCGTTCTGGGAAGAAGCGCAGGGGCTCGAGTGGGAGATCGACTCGCTCGGGGTCCTCGCGGGCGTGCTCGAGACCGTGCTGGAGCGGCTCTGCCGGCGGCTCGCCGCGGTGTCGCTCGCGGCCGATTCGCTCGAGATCCGGCTCGGCCTCGCCTCCGGCGGCCATCACGCGCGCGACGTCTCGCTCGCGTACCCGATGAGCGAGCTCAAGGCGATGCTCACCTTGGTGGTCTTCGACCTCGAAGCGAATCCGCCGCCCGCCGCCGTGACTCGCGTGGCGATCAGCGCTCATCCGATCCGCACGCAAGCGGGGCAGGGAGGGCTCTGGCAGCCGCCCGCGCCCGCCCCCCGCGATCTCGTCACGGTGCTGGCGCGCCTCGCGGCCCTCGTCGGCGCCGACAATCTGGGATCGCCCGTGCTCCTCGACTCGCACCGCTCCGATGCCTTCGCGATGCTCGCGTTCTCGCCGCCGAGCGATCATCCGGCGGCGCCGATCGGCAATCGCGCCTCGGCCGGTGGGGCGTCCGCGTCCGGCCAGCGGCTCGCGCTGCGTCGGATGCGGCCGGCGCGCCGCGTGGAGGTCGAGACGATTGGCGAGCGCCCCGTGCGCGTCGAGGCGCGGCTCGTCGTGGCCTCGGCCGGCCCGTGGCGGGCGTCGGGCGAGTGGTGGGATCGGCAGGCGTGGGCCCGCGACGAGTGGGACGTGGCCCTCGGCGACGGCGCGCTTTGCCGGCTCGCCCGCGACCGCCTGGCCGGCCACTGGTATCTCGACGGCTTCTACGACTGACCGTGTTCATCGAGCTCCACGCGCAGTCGGCGTTCTCGTTTCTCGAAGGCGCCGCGCATCCCGAGGCGTTCGCCGCCGAGGCGGCGCGCCTCGACATGCCCGCCATCGCCCTGGTGGATCGCGACGGGGTGTACGGCGCGGCCCGGCTGGCTCGGGCCGCCACGAAGGCGGGCGTGAAGCCGATCGTCGGCAGCGAGATCACCCTGGCCGACGGCTCGCGCCTGCCCCTGCTCGTGGAAGACCGCGAGGGATACCAGAACCTCTGCCGCCTGATCACGCGCATGAAGCTCGGAGCCCCGAAAGGCTCGGCCGCGCTCGCCCTCGACGACCTCGAGCCGAGCACCGCGGGGCTCGTATGCCTCACCGGCGGCGCGCGCGGCCCGCTCGCGCAGAGGCTCGCGGCCGGCGACGACGCCGGCGCCCGCCAGATTCTGGAAAAGCTGGTTGCGTTCTTCGGGCGCTCGAGCTGCTTCGTCGAGGTGCAGCGCCATTACTCGCGCGAGCAAGAACAGATGCTCCAGCGGCTGGTGACGCTCGCGCGCGCGGCCCGCGCGCCGCTGGTCGCGTCCAATCAGCCGCTCTTCGCGCGCCCGGAGGGTCGTTCGCTCGCCGACGTCTTCACGTGCATCCGCGAGAAGACCGATCTCGACCACGCCGGCCGGCGTCTCTTGGCGAATGGGGAGCGCTCGCTGAAGAGTGCGGCCGCGATGACCGAGCTGTTCCGGGACTTGCCCGAGGCCCTCGACAACGCCGGCGAGCTGGCGTTGAGGCTCGCCTTCACGCTGAAGGACCTCGGCTATCGGTTCCCGGAGTTTCCGCTGCCGCCCGGTCAGACTCCGCTCGGACACCTGCGCGAGCTGACCGAGCGCGGCGTGCGGGCGCGCTACGGCGAGGAGAGCTCACTCGCCGCGCGCGCGCGACGCCAGGTCGCGCACGAGCTCGAGCTCATCGGCCGGCTCGACCTCGCGGGCTATTTCCTGATCGTCTGGGACATCGTCGAGCACTGCCGCACCCACGACATCCTGGTCCAGGGCCGCGGCTCGGCGGCCAACAGCGCGGTCTGCTACGCGCTCGGGATCACGGCGGTGGATCCGGTCGGCATGGAGCTCTTGTTCGAGCGGTTCTTGAGCGAGGCGCGCGGGGAGTGGCCCGACATCGACCTGGATCTGCCGAGCGGCGAGCGCAGAGAAGCGGTGAGCCAGCACGTCTACCGTCGCTACGGACGGCTCGGCGCCGGGATGACCGCCAACGTGATCACGTATCGAGGCCGGAGCGCGGCGCGCGAGGTCGGCCAGGCGCTCGGGCTCCCGAGCGACATGCGCGATCGGCTCGCCAAGCTCGTCGCGAACTGGGGCTATCAGGATCCGGACGAGCTCCTGACGAAGCATCTGCCCGAGGCCGGATGCGATCCGACCTCGCCGCGCATCCGCCGCTTCGCCGCGCTCTGGACGCGGATCCAGGATCTGCCGCGCCATCTCGGCCAGCACTCGGGCGGGATGGTGATCGCCGCGGGTCGGCTCGACGACGTCGTGCCGCTCGAGCCCGCGACGATGCCGGGGCGCGTCGTCGTTCAGTGGGACAAGGACGACTGCGCGGGGCTCGGCATCGTCAAGGTCGATCTCCTCGGGCTCGGCATGATGTCGGTGCTCCAGGATTCGCTGACGCTCGTGCGCGAGACGGGCGACTCGGTCGATCTGGCGCGGCTGCCGCCCGACGACCCCGCGGTGTACCGGAGCCTGCAGGAGGCCGACACGATCGGCGTGTTCCAGGTGGAGAGCCGCGCCCAGATGGCGACGCTCCCCCGCGTCCGGCCCGAGCGGTTCTACGACCTCGTCGTGCAGGTCGCGATCATCCGTCCCGGCCCGATCGTGGGCGACATGGTCCATCCCTACATCCGACGCCGCCGCGGACGCGAGCCCGTGACGTATCCGCATCCGAGCCTCGAGCCGATCCTGCGGCGCACGCTCGGCGTGCCGCTCTTCCAGGAGCAGCTCCTGAAGATGGCGATGGTCACCGCCGGCTTCACGGCCACGGAGGCCGAGGAGCTCCGGCGCGCGTTCGGCTTCAAGCGCAGCGAGCGCCTGATGGCCGAGGTCGAGACGAAGCTGCGCGCGGGCATGGCGCGCCAGGGCATCCACGGCGCCGCCGCCGAGGAGATCGTCCACGCGATCACCGCGTTCGCGCTGTATGGCTTTCCTGAGAGCCATGCCAGTAGCTTCGCGCTGCTCGCCTACGCGAGCGCGTACCTGCGCGTGCACCACTCCGCGGCGTTCTACGCGTCGCTCCTGAACAACCAGCCGATGGGGTTCTATCACCCGGCGACCATCGTGAAGGACGCGCAGCGCCACGGGCTACGCATCTTGCCGATCGACGTCACGCGCTCGCAGTGGCTGTGCTCGATCGAGCCGAGCGCGACAGGCCTGGCGATGCGGATGGGCTTGCGGTACGTCAAGGGATTGCGTGAGCGAGTGGGCCGCGCGATCGTCGACGCGCGCGAGGCGCGCGCGTTCAGCTCGATCCACGACCTCGCGCGCCGGGCCCAGCTCGACCGCGACGAGCTGGGGACTCTGGCGGCCATCGGCGCGCTGGCCCCGCTCGGCGGCACGCGGCGGACGAATCTCTGGGCGGCGGCGGTGCCGCACCCCGGACCGTTGTTTGCGGATCCGCCGCGCGAGCCGAGCCCGCTCGCCGAGATGACCGACGTCGAGCGGCTCGCCGCCGACTACGCCGGCACCAGCGTGACGCTCGGGCGTCACCCGATGACCTTGCGCCGCGCGGCGCTCCGGGCCCGCGGCGTGCTGAGCGCGCGGGAGCTCTCCGGCGTGGAGGATGGCGCGCGGGTCCAGGTGGCCGGGAGCGTCATCGTCCGCCAGCGCCCGGGCACTGCGAAGGGGTTCGTCTTCCTGTCGCTCGAGGACGAGACGGGGATCGCGAACGTGATCGTGACCCCGCCGGTCTTCGCGCGCCATCGTCTGGCACTGGTGTCCGAGCCATATCTTCTCGTCGACGGGGTCGCCCAGCGGCAGGACGGCGTCATCTCCGTGCGCGCGCGCCGCGCCCAGGGGCTTCCCGCGCTGGGGCACCACGTGCCGTCTCACGACTTCGGGTAAGATGCAGCCCCGGAGGCATCCATGTTCGATCTCAAGGGCAAGGTCGCGATCGTCACCGGCGGCAACGGCGGAATCGGCCTCGGCATGGCCCAGGGGCTGGCGGGCGCGGGCGCTCGCGTGGTCGTCGCCGCCCGTAACCAGACGAAGTCCGACGCCGCGGTGCGCGCGCTCGAGAAGCTCGGCGGCCAGCCGCTCTCGATCGCCGTCGACGTGGCCGACGAGGCGTCGGTCAACGCGCTGATCCGCTCGACGGTCGACCGGTGCGGTCGCCTCGACATCCTCGTGAACAACGCGGGCACCAACGTCCGCAAGCAGCCTCAGGACTACACGCTCGCCGAATGGCATCACGTCCTCGACACCAATCTCACCAGCGCCTTCCTGTGCTCGCGCGCGGCCTACGGGCCGATGAAGGCGGCCGGGGGCGGCAAGATCATCAACATCGGCTCCATGATGTCGATCTTCGGCGTCTCGTTTTCCCCCGCGTACGGCCCGAGCAAGGGCGGGATCGTCCAGCTGACCAAATCGCTCGCGACCGCCTGGGCCAGGGACAACATCCGGGTCAACGCGGTGCTCCCGGGGTGGATCGATACCGATCTGACCCGGGGCGCGCGCCGCCAGGTCCCCGAGCTCCACGACAGCGTGCTCCGGCGGACGCCCGCCGGACGCTGGGGCACGCTCGAGGACATGGCCGGCGTGGCCGTGTTCCTGGCGAGCGCCGCCTCCGACTTCGTCACCGGCACCGCCATCCCTGTGGACGGCGGGTATTCCGTCCTCGGCTAGACGCGCCTCGCCGCTCGGAAGGGCGCTGGACGGGAACTCACCGCTGGTACCGTTTCGTCGATCTTCCGCACGAGTGAGAATCGGTTGAGTCTCGGACGCGAGCACGTCGTCGTCCGAGTCGGGTCCGCGGCCCGCGCGCCGGCCGCGGGGCCCGAATTTCTTTGCGACAGTCGTGGAGGCCTTGATAGGCTCCGAGCATGAGCATTCAACATTTAGTCGCCGCGTTCCTCGTCCTTGCGCTCACGGCCGGGTGCGCTACCACGTCGTCCAGGCCCGTTCGAAGCGAGTTCGAAGACATCCCGGTGCCGAAGGGGCTCTCGTACCAGCCCAGCAAGTCCACGATCATCGAGTCGCCGACGGTGAAGGCCGCGCGGCTCGTCTATCGCGGCCGGCTGGAGGTCGACAGCTTGAGTGTCGCGATGCGGACTACTCTGGAGGCCAATGCCTGGCGTCATGTCAGCAGCACCGCCACCGCGGACCATGGCATCACGCAGGTCTACGAGAAGTCCGGGAGCTCGCTCGAGGTTCATCTGATCGACGGCTGGTGGTATACCTTCGTCGAGCTGACGGCCAGCCGCGCTCAGCAGCAGGCGACGAAGTAGCCGGGCACGTCGAGTCGGGGGAGCATCTCCTCCGACCCGGCGCCCTCGCTAGGGCGTTCTCCAGGCCCCGCCGTCGCGGGCGATGAACGAGTCGGCCTCCGCCGGTCCCCAGCTGCCGGCCTCGTAGAGATACGGCGCGGGCGCTCCGTCGTGCGCCCAGGCGTCCAGCACCGGACTGAGAAGCGACCAGGCCTGCTCGACCCAATCGGCGCGCGCGTAGAGCGTCGAATCTCCGTGAACCGCGTCGAGCAGGAGCCGCTCGTACGCCTCCGGGGGCTCGGCGCCGAAGACCTCGCCGTAGCGAAAGTCGAGGCCGACGGGCAGGAGCTTGAGCTCCGGCCCCGGCATCTTCGCGGCCACTGTCAGCGCCACGCCCTCGTCCGGCTGGATGCGGATCACGAGCTCGTTGGGGTCGACGCCGCCGGCCGGGTCGCGGTGGAAGATCATGTGCGGGGTGCGGTGGAAGCGGATCGCGATCTCGCTCACGCGCTTCGCCAGCCGTTTGCCCGTGCGCAGATAGAATGGCACGCCGGCCCAGCGCCAGTTGTCGACCTGCAGCCGCAAGGCGGCGTACGTCTCGGTCTTCGAGTCCGGCGCGACCCCTTTCTCCTGCCGATAGCCTGGTACCGGCTTGCCGCCGACGAACCCAGGCCCGTACTGGCCGCGGAGCGCGACCTCGTCCACCTTGCGCGGGTCGATGGGCCGGATCGCGCGCATCACCTTGTTCTTCTCGTCGTGGACGGGGCCGGCGTCGAAAGTCACCGGGGGCTCGAGCGCGATGAGGCACAGGAGCTGGAGCAGGTGATTCTGCATCATGTCGCGCAGCGCGCCCGCTTCTTCGTAATAGGCGCCGCGGGTCTCGACGCCGATTGACTCGGCGACCGTGATCTGGATCTCGGCGACGTGATTCCGGTTCCACAGCGGCTCGAAGATGCCGTTGGCGAAGCGGAGCACGAGGAGGTTCTGGACGGTCTCCTTACCGAGGTAGTGATCGATCCGGTAGATCTGCTCCTCGCGAAAGACCCGGGCGAGCCGGCTGTTGAGGGCGAGGGCGCTCTCGTAGTCGTGCCCGAACGGCTTCTCCACGATGACGCGGGTCCAGCCGCCCTGCGGGCGCGCCAGCCCCGAGGCGCCCAGGTTTTCGACGATCGCGTCGTACAGGCTGGGGGGCGTCGCCAGGTAGAAGAGACGGTTCGCGGGCCCGGGGCGCGCCTTCTCGATGTCCCTCAGCGCGCGCTCGAGCGAGGCGTAGAGCGCCAGGTCGGCCGGGTCGCCGTTCACGTACGAGAGCGAGGACGCGAAGCGGTCCCAGACGTTCGCCGACGGCGGCTTCACGCGCGCGAACTCGCGCACCGCCTCGCGCATGCGCCGGCGGAACTCGTCGTCGGACACCGCGCTGCGCGCGCTGCCGATGATCGCGAACGGCTCGGGCAGGGTGCGCCCAGCGTAGAGGCTCCACAGCGCCGGGACGAGCTTGCGGCGCGTGAGGTCGCCGGAGGCGCCGAAGATCACCAGGGTGAAGGGCTCGTCGGCGAGCGCCGGCATCGCTATCGCGCCCCTCCGATCGGATGGAGCGCTGCCGCGGCGCGGTCGGCCAGCCAGATCAGCTCGCCGTCGGTCGGCCGGACCATCGCGGCGGGCAGCACGGCCTGATCGGAGAGCACCGCCTTGACGATCTTCGCCTTCTCGGCGCCCGCGACCAGGAAGATCACGCGCGCGGCCGCGTTGAGCACGGGGAACGTGAGCGTGAGCCGCTGCGGGATCTGGGCCGCGGCGACGTGCACCGCGGCCACGGTGCGGAAGACCTCGCGGAGGACCGGCGAGCCCGGGAACAGGGACGCCGTGTGTCCGTCGACGCCGAGGCCGAGGAGCACGAGATCGAAGCGCGGCAGCTCTCCGCGTCGAGTGCCGAACACCTCGGTCAGCGACGCGGCGTACGCGGCGGCGGCGGAGTCGGCATCGGCCTCCTCGCCGCGCATCCTGAGGATGTGCGCCGGCGGAATCGGCACGCGCGACAGCAGCGTCTCGTGAGCCATCCGGTAGTTCGACTCCGCGTGGTCCGGCGGGACGACCCGCTCGTCGCCGAAGAACGCCCACGTGCGATCCCACCGCACGCGCTCGCTGAACGCGGGGAGCGCGAGGAGCGCGTAGGTCTTGCGCGGCGTCTCGCCTCCGGCGAGACACAGCATGAATCGGCCGCGCTCTCTCACGGCCTCGGTCGCGGCGTCGATGATGAGGTTGGCGGCGGTCTCGGCGAGCGCCGCGGGATCCGAGCACACGGTCAGGGTGGGGTCGGAGGCCATGATCAGATCATACCCTCTCGTCCAGCCGGCGCTGGCGTTCGAGCGCTTCGAGGTATCGAACATGATGAACTTTTTGGGGCACGAAAGTTTCTCCTGTGGGCCGCCGCGCCGCCGACAGATCGGGCAGAGCCCGGAGTGCCTCCAGCGCGAGCACGGCGGCGCCTCGGCCGGTCGCCTCGGGCTCGGTCGACCACGCGACCGGCCGTCCAATCGCATCGGCGATCATTTGGGTCCAGGCGCGCGAGTGTCCGAGCGCCGCCCCCGAGGCGACGATCGTATGCCCGTCCGACGCGCAGGGCGCCAGGAGTCGGTACACCGCCGCGAGGCGAAGCGCGACCGACTCCAGCGCGGCGCGGACGATGTCGAGGCCGCTCGTGTCCAGACGAAGCCCGGCGATCGCGCCTCTTCGTCCATCGCGCCATCCCGGCGACCGCTCGCCGGCCAGGTGAGGGAGGATCGTGAGGCCGTGTCCGTCCGGCGGCAACGCGGCCAGCGCGGCTTCGACCTCTTCATCGCTTCCGAGCCGCAGCACCTGTCGGCACCACGCATAAATGTTACCGCCCTCGGACGTCGCACCTCCCACGATCGCACGAGTGCGGTCGACGCGATAGCGCCAGAGGCCCCTCGGGACGACGGGATGCTGGCTGCCCATGACCCTGAGCGCGGCGGATGTGCCCACGTTCAGGGCGATCCGCGTGGGATCGACGCAGTCGGACCCGACGTTGCTCGCGGCACCGTCGCCGACGGCCGGGTACCACGTGGCGGTGCGGAGCGCCGGCCATCGGCTTGCCCACGGAGCGCGCAGACCCCGTCGCGGATCGGCGCGATCGCTGAGGGGAAACAGCCGACGCTCGTCCACCGCGGCCGCGGCCAGCGCCTCGAGGTCCCATCGCGAGGTCGCCTGGTCGAGGAGGCCGGTTCCGGACGCCATCGAGACGCTTGTCGTCGCCTCGCCGAACAGGTTGAGCTCGAGGAATTCCCCGAAAGAGCCCCACCGCGCCACGCGAGACGACTCGACGGGGTATTCGCGGGCGAGCCATCGCAGCTTGGCGGGCCAGTACGAGGAGTGCAGATGGCAGCCGGTGCGCGCGTGCACCGCTTCATCGTCGAGCGCCGAGCGAAGCACCTCGGCCTCCGCGGCGCTCCGAACGTCGGCCCACATGTATACGGGCGTGATCGCGTGCCCGCTCGCATCGAAGCCGAGAAGCCCATGCCAGAATGTCGCCACGCCGACCGCGCGGGTATCTTCGGGAGGCCGGTTTGGATGAATCGCATCCAGGCATGCGACCACCGCCTCCAGCAGTCGATTCGCGTCGTGCTCGACGCCGCCGTCCCGGGTGAGTCTGGGGGTGTACTGCATCTGGTGGGAGCGGCCGGCGATGGGCCGAGCATCGCCGTCGTAAAACGCGGCCCGCGCGGAGGAGGTCCCGACGTCGAGCGCAATGACCACTGAGTTAAGATAGCCCCATGCCGGAGGCCTGGGAAATTCTTACCTTGCGAGGGCTGGCCGCCACCGACGAGCGCGCCGAGAAGTTCGTGGGCTCGCTGATCATTCATCGCGAGGGCAACCCCGAGCCCGTCGAGTCGGTCACGGTCGCGATCAAGCGCACCGTCCTCGCCGAGCTGCACGAGAATCTCGGGCGACTGCTCGCCCGCTCCACCGGGATCACACGGAGAACGTCATGAGCCAGATCCGCGTCCTGAGTCCCATCGGTGTGACCGCCGCCCATACCGCGAGCCTGCCGCGGCTGCCTGGATCGCTCGCCGGTCGCACGGTGGGCTTCATCGACAACCGGAAGGCGAATTTCGACCGGCTCGCCGACGAGATCGGCGCGATCCTCTCCGCCGAGCACGGGGTCAAAGCCGTCATCCGGCGCCGCAAGGCCAACGCCGCCACACCGGCCGCTCCGGAGATTCTCGCGGGCCTGGCGAAAGACTGCGATGTCGTCTTCGCCGGCTCGGCCGACTGAGGGTCCTGCACGTCGTGGAGTCTCCACGACGCCATCGAGCTGGCGAAGGCGGGAACGCCGAGCGCGCTCATCGGCACGACGGTCTTCCAGGGGCTCGCCCAGAGCGAGATGCGCGCGCTGGGGATCTCGCTTCCCATGGTCGCGATCGAGCATCCGCTCGGCGGCGAGCGTCCTGACGGCGTCGCCCGGCGAGCCCGTCAGGCGGTCGACCAGATCAGAGGGCTGCTCGGCCGGTGGAGCAGCGGCGCGAGTGAGATCGGCCGTGCGGAGTTGGCCGACGTGTCCACGACCAGCGAGATCGAGCGTGCGGAGCCGGCGGGCGTCTCTCTCAGCCCACCCTCGGTAGAAGCCGACCTCACGGGCCCCGTTACAATACCCGACACGGCCGAAGCCGTCCTCGCGGCATTCTGCGAGCGCCAGTGGTGCGACGGGCTGCCGATCGTGCCGCCCACCGAGGCGCGCGTGCTGGCGATGCTGGCCGGCGCACCCGGCGATCGATCGCTCGGGGCGATGCCGCCCCTCTGGCGCCTGGCGACGCTCGAGAAGCTGGCGGTCAACGCAGTGATGGCCGGGTGCGAGCCCGCGGGGTTTCCGCTCATCGTCGCCGCGGTCGAGGCGATGCTCGACCCATCGTTCAACCTCTACGGAGTCCAGGCGACCACGCATTCGGTCGCGCCGCTCCTGATCGTCCACGGGCCGATCGCCGCCGAGCTCGGCGTGCACTCGGGCAGCGGCTGCTTCGGCCCCGGCTTCCGCGGCAACGCGACGATCGGGCGCGCGATCCGCCTCATCTTGCTGAACGTCGGCGGCGCCTGGCCGGGCCGGCACGACATGGCGACCCAGGGGAGCCCCGCGAAGTTCTCCTACTGCATCGCCGAGCGCGCCGACGCGTCGCCCTGGGGCGCGCTCCACGAGGACAACGCCGTCACGGTCTTCGGCGGCGAGCCACCGCACAACGTGAACGATCACGTGTCGACGACCGCCGCCGGCATTCTCGCGACGGTGGCCGACACGGCCGTCTCGCTCGGCTCGAACGTCGGCTGGTACTTTTCGCAGAGCCAGCTCTTGATCGTGCTCGGGCCGGAGCACGCCCAGACGATCGCCGGTGACGGATTGAGCCGGGCCGACGTCCAGCGCTTCGTGTTCGAGAACGCGCGCCTGCCGCTGCGGCTCTTGAAGCTCGGCGGGATGTGGGGCATCCAGGACTGGCCGCGCTGGATGCACGCGATCACCGACGACGACGCCTTGCTCCCACAGGTCCCGTCGCCCGAGGACGTGATGGTGATCGTCGCCGGAGCCGAGGCGCGCCGACAAACGAAGTGCGCGCTGCAGGCCGTCGCGGGGCTGGGGCCCCGCCGGCCGAGGCGCGCCGACAAACGAAGTGCGCGCCGCAGGCCGTCTCGAGGCTCCCCGGCGCCGGCCGCGCGCGCCGGTGAATGACAGCTAGCCGCGGTCGGTCAGCAGCAGGCCGAGCGCGGTCACCAGGAGCAGCGCGCCCGCGCCTCCCGCGGCGCCGAGCCGCTCGCCGAAGAGCGCGACGCCCAGGATCGTGGCCGTCAGCGGCTCGAGCAGGGTTGTCGCCCCCGCGACCGACGCCGGCACGCGACGCAGCCCGACCGTGTAGATCGCGTACGCGCCCGCCGTCGCCACGCCGCCGAGGTAGAGCAGCCACGGCCAGCCGCGCGCGAACTGGCTCACGGGCGCATCGGTCCAGACGAGGGCCGGCGTCAGGAGCAACGCGCCGATGGTGAACGTCGCCGCGGTCGCGGGCAGCGGCGCCGAGCGCCGGAGCGTGGCTTTCGCCGCGAGCACGTACAGCGCGTACGCGAGGCCGGCGGCGAACGCGAGCAGGACGCCGCCGACTAACCGCGCCGAAGGGTCCAGCGGCCCCGACGGCGACGCCACGAGCAGCGCGGTGCCGAGCACGCCGAGCACGAGCGCGACGCGCACGCGCGGCGCCGGCCGCTCACCCAACAGCCACGGCGCGAGCGCGGCGATGACGAGCGGCGCCGAGCAGATCGCGACGAGTGCCACGACGGCGATGCCGGCGAGCGTGACGGCCGTGAAATACGCGGCCTGGTAGGCGGCCATGCAGGCGCCCATCGCGAGACAGCGCCAGCGGTCACCCTGGGCGAGGGCGAAAGGCCGCGCGGCCCTCGCCGCCGCCAGCAGCAAGAGGATCGCCGCGAGCCAGAGACGCGCCACGCCGACCAGCAGCGGGCTCGCCGCGTTGCGCTCGGCGAGCACGGTCATCACCGAGCCGCTCGTGCCCCAGGAGACTGCGGCGAGCGCGATGAGGACCAGACCCGAGACGGTCCGGGGGGCTTGACGGGCTCGATGCACCCCGCGATCATAGCTTGGGCGCGGCAGCGTTCGCGGCCTCTCGACATCAGCTCGACGCGGCAGGGGCGACAGAGGAGTCTCTCCCATGAAGATCGGATTCATCGGAATCGGCGCGATGGGCCAGCCGATGCTGGCAAACCTCGTCAAGCACGGCCACCAGATCGTCGCGTACGACGTGGTCGAGTCCGCGCTGGCCGGCGCGGTCAAGGCCGGCGCCGCGCGGGCCGCGTCGTCCGCGGCGGCCGCGCGCGACGGCGAGCTGGTCATCACGATCCTCCCCTCGTCGTCGCACGTCGAGGCGGCGTATCTCGGCCCCGGCGGCGTGCTGGAAGGCGTCGGCGCCGGACGCCTCTGCATCGACATGTCCACGATCGATCCGGGCGTGTCGCGACGGGTCGCCGACGCGGCGGCCAAGCGCGGCGCGCGCTTCATCGACGCGCCGGTGTCGGGCGGCGTGCCGCGCGCGACGGACGGCACGCTCGCGATCATGGTCGGCGGCGACCCGCGCGACTTCGAGGAGGCGCGCCCGGTGCTGGCGGCGATGGGCGCCAACATCATCCACGTCGGGCCGGTGGGAGCGGGCGAGGTCGCGAAGCTCTGCAACAACCTCGTCGCGGGCGTGGCCGCGGTCGCGGTCAGCGAGGCCTTCCGGATCGCCGAGGGATTCGGCGTCGATCCGAAAATCTTGACCGACGTCATCTCGAAGTCCTCGGGCAACACCTGGGTGATGGAGCACATGCATCCCGTGCCGGGCCTCGTGGGCAAGGCGCCCTCGAGCCGCGACTATGCGCCGGGCTTCACGACCGATCTGATGGCGAAGGACCTGGGCCTGGTCGTCAACGCCGCGCGGGAGCTGCGCGTGCCAGTCCTGGTGGCGCCGGCGGCGCAGCAGGCGCTCCGGCTCGCATCGTCCCACGGCTTCGGGCGCAAGGACTTCTCGTCGATCTATATGTTTCTGAGAGCATCAAGCCGCGAATCACCGGTCTGATATGCTGGCCCGGGCGTGAACGGCGGAGGAGGACCATCGTGGCGACCTACGTCATGCTGAGCACGCTGTCCGAGTCGGGGCGCAAGGTCCTCCGCGGGCGGCCCGGCTGGGTCCGCAAGGTCAACGCCGACGTGCAGCGCATGGGCGCGCGCGTCGTGGCGCAGTACGCGGTCCTGGGCCCGTACGACTTCGTCACCATCATCGAGGCGCCGGACAACGCGACGATCTCGCGCGTGTCCGTCGAGCTCGGCGCTCGAGGAGGCGTCGCCGGCATGACGATGGCCGCGATTCCCCTCGACGAGTTCATCGGCCGGCTGGAGCGCGGCACGGCTCGCCGCCGCACTGAAAGGAAGAGACGGTGAGGGTTCTGAGGATCCACCCGGAGAAGTGCACGGGCTGTCTCCGCTGCGAGCTGGCGTGCTCGTACATGCAGACCGGCGAGTACCAGCCCGCCAAGTCCGTGATCCGCGTCTCGCCCTTCGAGGGCCACACCTCCTACGCGCCGTACACGTGCACGCAGTGCGCGGAGGGGTGGTGCATGACGGCCTGCCCGGTGGGCGCGATCACGATCAGCGCCGTCGGCGCCAAGGAGGTTCAGGACGATCGCTGCGTCGGCTGCAAGCTCTGCGCGATCGCCTGCCCCTTCGGGACGATGTTCTACGACCCCTTCAAGTGCAATCTCTGCGGCGGCGCCCCGGCCTGCGCGGAGGCGTGCCCGACGGCCGCCATCACGTACGAGGACGTCGAGACCGCGGACTGGCTGGGTGACTTCGCCCGCGAGCGCACCGCGCGCGTTCTCGCGGAGGCCCGCTGATGGCCCCCCGGCACCTGATCATCGGCGGCGGCACCGCGGGAATGAACGCGATCCGGACGATCCGCGAGGAGGAGACCGAGCGGTCGGCGATCACCCTGGTGAGCGCCGAGAAGCCGTACTCGCGGATGGTCTTGCCGTACTACCTCGACCGCTCGATCGCCGAGTCGCACGTGTTCACCGCGACGGCGAGGGTGCTGCGCGACTGGAACGTCACGACGCATCTGGGCAAACGCGCCACCGCGCTCGACACGAACGCGAACGTGTGCACGCTCGACGACGGCACGAGGGTCGAGTACGACGATTGTCTGATCGCGACGGGCTCGTCCGCGGTCCGGGCGCCGGTGCCGGGCGCCGACGGGCCGGGGGTGCACTCGTTCTGGACGCTCGACCAGGCGCGCGGCGTGCTCGCGCAGATCCAGCCGGGCAGCCACGTCGTGATGATCGGAGCGGGCTTCATCGCGTTCACCATCCTCAACTCGATCCTGTCGCTCGGCGCCAAGCTCACGATCGTCGAGGTCGCGCCGCGAATCCTGCCGCGGATGATCGACGACACCGGCGCCGGGCTCGTCCAGTCGTGGCTGGAGCAACACGGCGTCGCGGTGCGCACGGGCGCCAAGCTCACGCAGATCGACGAGGTGAAGAACCGGCGCCGACTCAAAATGGCCGCGGGCGGCGACCTGGTCGCTGACGTCGTGATCATGGCGACGGGCATCCGAACGAACCTCGAGTGGCTCAAGACGTCCGGCGTGAAGATCAATCAGGGCATCGTCGTCGACGAGCGCCTGCGCTCGAGCGCCCCGAACGTCTACGCGGCCGGTGACGTCGCCGAGGGCCGCGATCTGATCACGCAGGCCAACGCGGTCCACGCCATCGAGCCCACGGCGCAGGAGCACGGCCGCGTCGCCGGCGCCAACATGGCCGGCAAGGACGTGCGCTACCGCGGCAGCCTCATCATCAACATCGTCGAGGTCTGTCATCTCGACGTCGCGTCGTTCGGCGCCTGGGACGACGCCAAGGCCGAGACGGCGAGCGGGGTCAAGGCTGACCGGCCGGCGTATCGCAGGCTCCTGTGGCGGGGCGATCGACTCATCGGCGCGATCATCCTGGGTCCCTCGAGCGACATCTGGACGACGAACGACGTCGGCATGCTGAAGGGCCTCGTGCAGTCCGGCGTCGCGCTCGGTAGCTGGAAGGCGCACTTGAAGAAGAACCCGTTCGACATCAAGCTCGCATTTATCGCGACGAAAACGACCGGCAGCTTGTTACCCGAAACCATCCTGGGACGCCCGTCGAAGGCGCCCGGCGAAACCCCGGTGGCCGTATGACTCCAGCGACCGCGACCGCGCCCAAGCAATCCAAGTCGAAGACCGCGACGACCGCTCGCCCCGGCGCCTTCGCCGGCAACCTCCTGCGCGTCGACCTCACGCGTGGCAAGTGCTGGGCCGAGCCGTGGGGCCCGGAGAGGATGCGGGCCGAGCTCGGCGGCGTCGGTCTCGGCGCGATGATCCTCTATCGCGAGACCGCGGCGAAGGGTGGCAAGAAGAATGTCGCGTGGGACCATCCCGACAACCGGCTCGTGCTGGGCACCGGTCCGCTCGCGGGCCTTCCGGTGTGGGGCACCGGCGGGCTCACCGTGTGCACGATCGGTCCGGGCACCAACGGCCCGACCTCGACCCAGGCCAACGGGTTCTTCGGCACCAACCTCAAATATTGCGGCTACGACGCGATCGTCATCCAGGGGCAGTCGAAGGGCTGGGTCTACCTCTACATCAACGATGACGTCGTCGAGCTTCGCGACGCCAAGTCGCTGGTCGGGCTGGACACGTGGGAAACCCAGAACGCGCTCTACCGCGAGACCGGGCTCGTCGGCCACCAGCTCTCGGTCTACTCGATCGGCCCGGCCGGCGAGAACCTCGTGAAGTTCGCCGCGATTCAGGGCGATTTCGGCCACGTCGCCTCCAAGAACGGCTGCGGCGCCGTGATGGGCAAGAAGCGGCTCAAGGCGGTCGCGATCGTCAAGGGCACGAAGGCGCTGCGCGCCGCGGACCCGCGCGGCTTGATGCAGGCGGCTGAGGACATGTCCCACGATCTGCAGACCGACGCCTCGGCGCGCTCGCTCTACGAGTACGGCACCCTGCCCGGCGTCGTGAACCTGTCGAAGATGGGCGCCCTGCCGATCAAGAACTACACGACGAACCTGACGTCGAACGTGGCCGGCGCCGACATGAGCGCGTGGGAGGCGCCGAAGCTCCGCGAGAACTTCGACCATCGCGGCCACCAGTGCAACGCCTGCGGCATGCACCACTGCCACATGTCGGTGATCCGTCACGGGGACAAGAAGGGCCAGATCGTCGACGAGCCCGAGTACGAGGGCTGGTCCGGATGCGGCTGGGCGATCGGCGCCGCCGACCGCGACGGCGTCGCCTGGCTCAATACGGAATGCGATCGGGCCTGTGTCGACGTCAACGAGTGGGGCTGGCTGTGCGGCTGGGTCATGGAGTGCCAGGAGAAGGGTTACATCACCCGCGATCAGCTCGGCTTCGAGCTCAAGTGGGGCGATATCAAGGGGGCCCACCGCCTGCTCCAGATGGTGTGCCGGCGGGAAGGGTTCGGCGACGTGCTCGCGGAGGGCGTCAAGCGGGCCGCCGAGAAGCTCGGCGGCCCGGCAAAAGACTGCGCCATCTACATCGAGAAGGGCGCGACCCCACGGGGCCACGATCACCGCGCGCGGTGGGAGGAGATGCTCGACACGTGTACCTCGTCCACCGCGACGATGGAGACCGGCAACCCCGTGCATCCCACTGAGGTCGGCCAGCCCGCGCGGATCAACCCGTTCGACGGCGAGCAGGTCGCCAGGTACGTCGCCGGGCTGCGCGGCCGGCGGGGCTTCGAGGATTCGCTCGGCATCTGCATCTTCACGTCGCGGACCCGGCTCGAGAACATCTGCCGCGCGCTGTCGGCGGCGACGGGCTGGACCTTCAGCGTCGACGAGGCGCTGCGCTTCGGACGCCGCACGGCCGCCATCAATCGCGCGACCGCCCTCCGCTGCGGCCACACCGGCGCCCTGGAGTATCCGTCCGCCCGTTACGGCTCGACGCCGGTGGACGGCCCCGCGAAGGGCCAGACCATCCGGGCACAGTGGGAGAAGATGCTCGACACCTGGTACGCCGAGGTCGGCTTCGACCGCAAGACCGGCAAGCCCTGGCCGAAGACACTCAGAGACCTCGGCCTCGATTGGCTCGCCAAGGACCTCTGGGGCAAGAAGTCGTAACTCGATAGCGCGTCCGCACAGCCCCCTCCGGGCGGTCATCTCTTGACCGTCTCCGCATCGGTGTGCTATTTGTTGTCGCTTCGTTCGATACGGATCACGGGGGTCCTATGGCGCAAGTGATTGGTTTTATTGGACTCGGTATCATGGGACGCCCGATGGCCCGGAATCTATTGAAGGCGGGTTACCCCCTGGTCGTCCACAGCCGCAGCCGGGGGCCCGTCGACGAGATCAGAGCCGCCGGCGCAAAAGTCGGCACCGCGCCGCGCGACGTGGCCTCCCAGTGCGACGTCCTGATCACGATGCTGCCCAACTCGCCCGACGTCGAGCAGGTCGTGCTCGGCCGGGACGGCGTGATCGAGGGCGCGCGGCCCGGCCTGATCCTGCTGGACATGTCCACGATTTCGCCGCTCGTCTCGCAGAAGATCGGCGCGGCGCTCGCCGCGAAGTCGGGGCAGATGCTCGACGCGCCGGTCTCCGGGGGCGAGAAGGGCGCGATCGACGGCGTGCTCTCGATCATGGTCGGCGGTGACAAGGCAGTCTTCGACAAGGTCCTGCCGATCCTCCAGGCGATGGGCAAGACGATCACGCACCTCGGGCCGCTCGGCGCCGGCGGGTTCACGAAACTGGCGAACCAGATCATCGTGGCGGTCAACCTGACAGCGCTCGGCGAGGCGCTGACCCTGGCGAAGAAGGCGGGGCTCGACCGCGAGCTCACCCTGACCGCGCTCGCCGGTGGGCTCGCCGGGTCGAAGTGTCTCGATCAGAAAAAGCCGAACTATCTCGCCGGCACGTACAACCCGGGCTTCAAGATCGACCTGCACTACAAGGACCTCGGGCTGATCATGGAATCGGCCCGTGCCCTCGGCGTGCCGTTGCCGGCGACGGCGGTGGTCCAGGAGCTGTTCAGCGCGCTCCGCGTGAAGGGGCGCGGGGGGCTCGATCATTCGGGAGTGATCACGCTGCTGGAAGACTTCGCGGGTCTCTCGAAGTGAGGGCGACCGTCGATCGCGCCGGGCTCGACCCTCAGGGCCGGCTCCCCAAGGTCCAAATCCGTCGAGTGCGCAAGGGCGACCTGTCGAAGGTACGCGACGTCATGGAGCAGACCTTCGGCGACTTCCTCGAGCGCCAGCTGGGCACGCGCCCGCGCCAGGCCTTCGGCGGCGCGCAGTACGTCCACCACCGCTGGCTCATGGAGCCTTGGGGCTGCTTCGTCGCCGAGGAGGACAGCTCGAAGATCGTGGGCGCCGCGCTCGCCGTCACGTGGGGCACGGTCGGCGTGCTTGGGCCCGTCGCCGTGCTGACGAACTATCACAACCAGACGATCGGCCAGCAGCTGATCCGGGCCGCGCAGGACTTCTTCGACGAGAACAAGGCGACGCTCCACGGCTGCGTGACGTATCCGACGAGCCCGAAGCACCTGTACCTCTACCACAAGTTCGGATACCGCCCCAAGCAGCTCACCGCGATCATGAGCCGGGCGATCGACCGCGGCCCGGCCCGCGTGTCGGCGCTGGCGAAGGCCCCCGTGAAGACGCCGTTGACGGCGCGCCGGTTCTCGACGCTCGAGGAAGCGAAGAAGAAGGCCGCCCTCGTGCGGATCCACCGGATCACCAACGCGGTGTGCCGCGGCATGGACCTCGCGAAGGAGATCGAGATCGTGGACGGCCTGGCGCTCGGCGACACGGTACTGCTCGAGCGTGGCCGCGACGTCATCGGCTTCGCGATCTGCCACTCGCCCGGCGTCAGCGAGGCGCCGACCGGCGCCCTGTACGTGAAGTTCCTCGCCATCGATCCGCCGCAGCGGAAGCCGGAGCACCTCGAGCAGTTCGTGACGCTCATCGAGGGGTTCGGGCAGGAGTTGGGCGTGCAACGGGTGATCCTCCCCGTGTATGCTCGCTACTGGGTCGCGTACAACGTCCTCATCCAATGCGGATATCAGATCGACTTCACCATGATCCGGATGCAGCGGGGCAAGCAGGAGGACTACGAGGACCCCGCAGACCTCGTGCTCGACGACTGGCGCTGACCCGCGCCGCCTTCGCGGTGGGCGCCGCCGCGCTGGCGCTGCTGCCCGCGGCGGGGGTCGCCGCCCACTCGCTCCTTCTCGAGTCGTCGCCCGCCGCGGGCGCGACCCTGAGCGAGGCGCCGCCGCGGATCTCGCTGCGCTTCAACAACCGTATCGAGAAGCCGCTGTCCACCATGCGCGTGCTTGACGAGCGCGGCACGCCGCGGCCGGTCACGATGCTCGTCGGTGAGGGCGCGGCCGATCGCCTGACCGCGACCGTCGCCGACCTGGCGCCCGGCGCCTGGCGCGTCGAGTGGCAGGTGCTGTCGACCGACGGTCACATCGTGAGCGGCCGGTTCTCGTTCCGCGTCGCACCCCAGACCGCGCGATGACACGAGCCGGGACGCTGCTCTCGGGCCGCGCGACGGTCGAGGGGACGCGGCGCTACGCGGAGAAGGTCGCCGCGCGGGTCGCGGCCAGCCACTTCCGCGAGCTCGCCGGCGGCGGCTCGGCGTCCACGCTGGGCCTCGGCACCTACCTCGGCCCCGAGGACGGCCCGACCGACGTTCTCTATCACGACGCGATCGTCCGGGCCCTGGAGCTCGGCGTCAACGTGCTCGACACCGCGGTGAACTACCGCCATCAGCGCAGCGAGCGCGCGATCAGGACCGCGCTCGCCACTGCGATCAGCCTGGGTGTGATCACGCGCGACCAGGTCGTCGTGGCGACGAAGGGCGGGTTCATTCCGTTCGACGGCGCGGTGCCGCGCGATCCGCGCGCGTACTACGCTGCGACGTACGTCGAGACGGGGATCATCAAGCCGGGAGACGTCGCGAAGGGCGCCCACTGCATGACGCCGCGCTACCTCCGCGACCAGATCGACCGCAGCCGCGCCAATCTCGGGCTCGAGACCCTGGACGTCTACCTCGTCCACAATCCCGAGACGCAGCTCGGCGAGGTCGATCGCGCCGAGCTCCTGGTCCGCATGCGCGCGGCGTTCGGCGCGCTCGAGGAAGCGGTCGCGGCGGGGAGCATCGCGCGCTACGGCACCGCGACATGGACCGGCTATCGCGTGGAGCCGAGCGATCCAGGCTATCTCTCGCTCCCGGAGCTCGTCGCGATGGCCCGGGAGGTGGGCGGAGCCGATCACCACTTCAAGGTCATCCAGCTGCCGTACAACCTCGGGATGACCGAAGCCTTCACGCGGGCCACTCAGAGCGTGAAGAACCGTATGGTACCGGCGCTCGAGGCGGCGCGAGAGCTCGGCGTCTCCGTGATGGCCTCGGCCGCGCTCCACCAGGGCCAGCTCGTGCGCCTGCCGCCGGTGATGGCGGAGTATATCCCGGGGCTCACCACCGACGCACAGCGGGCGGTCCAGTTCGTCCGCTCGACCCCGGGCGTCGGCACGGCGCTCGTCGGGATGAAGACGCCGGCCCACGTCGATGAGAACGCGACGGTCGGCGCGCTCGCCCCGATGGCCTGGAAACAATTCCAGCGCCTCTTCAGCGCGGCCGCCGGCTGATCCCGTCCCCGAGTCGGACGAGAGGACGCGCCCGGGACGCGTCGCAAAACATTGCGGAGGGCAACCGCCTCGGGTACGGTGAACGGGTGATCACGCTCGAGCGTGATCATCACCGGGTTCGTATCCGCGACGCGTCCTCACGCCAGGTCGCGCCGTTCATTCGTTGAGGGGGGACGCGTGATGCGACGCATTCACCACGTCGGGATCGTCGTGAATCGACTGGAGGACGCCTACCGCTTCTACCGCGACACCCTGGGGCTCCCACTCGTCAAGGAGGCGACGATCCCCGATCAGCACGTGCGCGCGGCGCTACTCGGAGCCGGCGAGAGCGAGATCGAGCTGCTCGAGCCGCTGGATCCGTCGTCGGGCATCGGGCGTTTCCTGGCGCGGCGGGGCGAGGGGCTCCATCACCTCTGCTTCGACACGCCGGACATCGTCAAGACGCTGACCTCGCTCAAGGAGATGCGCGTCGAGCTGCTCGACGCGACCCCGCGGGCCGGGCTCGCCGGACAGATCGCGTTCGTGCATCCGCGCGCGTGCTGCGGCGTGCTCGTGGAGCTCGCCACGCCCGCGCCCGCGAGCGCAGTCGACGTGCCGGCGCCGCTCCGGCTCAAGCGCCTCGTGATCGGCGCCTCCGACGTCCGGCGCGCGAGCGACGTGCTGCGCTCGCTCTTCGGCCTCGAGGAGGTCGCGATGAACGGCGGCCCGCGCTCGATGCTGGCGGTCGGTCGCGGCGCGCTGCTGGTAGTGCCGTCCGAGGAAGTCGGCGGCACCGCGGGGCTGGTCGCGCTCTCGATGCTGGCCGAGGATTTCCCCGCACTGACCGAGGCGTTCACGCGCGCCGGGACTTCCGTGCTGCGCGGGACCGGTGAGGTCACCGTGCAACCAAGCTCCAGCCACGGCGTCAACCTTCACATCAGCCGCTACTAGTCGCTTCTAGCCTCGTCGCTTCGTCTCGCGTGAGGCGGACGGGGCCTGGCGCCGGAGTGCGCGGCCCCGCGAGCGTCTCGTCACCCGCTCGCCCGATTCGCAGCGCTTCGCGCCGCGCGCGGGACGAGGGGGGCCCACTCCGCCGCTCGCTGTCCGCACTCCACTGCCGGCGGCTTCGCGGTGAATCTACTCGGGGCGGCGGATGGCGGCGACCGGGGTGGGGAACTCGTCGGGATCGATCGGGATCTCGATGACCGCCGCGGCGTTCTCGGCCAGCGCTTTCTTGACGGTGTCGCCGACCTGATCGGGGTGCTCGACGTAGTAACCGCCGGCGCCGAAGAGGCGGGCGAGCTGATCGTAGCGGGGATTGCCGATGTCGCAGCCGATGTAGCGGCCGCCGTAGAAGTGCTTCTGGTACGCCTTCTCCGATCCCCAGCAGTTGTTGTTCATGACGATCGTCAGAACGCCGATGCCGTGGCGGACCGCGGTTTCGAGCTCCTGCGCGTTCATCAGATAGCCGCCGTCCCCGTGGATCGCGACCACCGGCGCGTCGGGGCGACCGAGCTTCGCGCCCAGCGCGACGGGGAACGCGAAGCCCAGGCTGCCGAGATCGAGCGGCGTCAGGAACGTCCGCGGCCGCGCGAAGCTGAGGCGGTCGTATCCGTAGGCGGGCGCGGCTCCCGCGTCCAGCGCCACGATCGTCTCGGACGGGAGCACGCGGCGGAGCTCCGCGTACACGCGCTGCGGCTTCATCGGCCTGGCCACGAGCTGCTCCTCGGCCGCGAGCCGCGCCTGACGCTCGGCACGCAACGTTTCGGCTTCCTTCAGCCAGGCCTGATTACGCGAAGGCCCGCCGTCCTGGGCCAGGGCACTCAGCAGGGCTTGACACGTTTCGCGCGCGTCGGCATGAATGCCGACGGCCACGGGGTAGTAGCGTCCGATGTCGCGCGCCTCGATGTCGATCTGGATGAGCGCCGCGCCCGGGCGGATGTAGCGGTCGTCGAACTGGCTCGTGAACTGCGCCAGGCGTGAGCCGACGGCCACGATCGTGTCCGCTCGACGGCACGCGGCGGCCGCCTCGGGCGCGCCGGCGCGCCCGAGCGGGCCCAGGTACAACGGATGCGCGTTGGGCACGGCGTCGTTGCGACCGTACGCGGTGATCATCGGGATCCCGTAGCGATCGCTCAGCTCAACGACCAGCTCGTTGGCGCCGGCGCGGCTCGCCCCGCCGCCGACGATCAAGAGCGGCCGCTCGGCCTGCCGCAGTCGTCGCGCGGCCTCACGAACGGCGTTCGCGTGGGGCGGTTGCGCGTGGGTGACGCGGTAGGCTTCCGGCGCCAGCGCCGCCGGCGGTGGCAGCTTGGCGCTCAGCACGTCGCGCGGGATCTCGACGAACACCGGGCCCGGGCGGCCGCTCATGGCCGCGCGGAGCGCGCCCCGCAGGAGCTCGGGAATGCGCTCCGCCTTGGTGATCTGGATCGCCTGTTTCGTCACCGGCCGGAACATGCCGACCAGGTCGAGCTCCTGGAAGGCGTCCTTCTGATAGTGGTCGAGCGCGATGCCGCCGACGAGGACCACGACCGGCGAATGGGCGACATGGGCCGCGGCCACGCCGGTGATGAGATTCGTGGCGCCGGGACCGCTCGTGACCAGGCAGACGCCGGGACGATCGGTGACGCGCGCCAGGCCGTCGGCCATGAAGGCCGCCGCCTGCTCGTGGCGCACGTTGATGTACTCGACGCTCGAGTCGTCGTAGAGCCGGTCGAGGACGTCCAGAAACGTCGAGCCGACGATTCCAAAAATGTGCCGGACCCCCTCGGTCTTCAGTAGCTCTACGACCGCCCGACCACCCGTCCAGTCGTCCATGCGCGTGCCTCCCGTGCGCGCCGCGCGCCCAGTCGGCGGCGGCAAGCGCGCCACAGGATACCGACTGACCAGCCGTAAACAAAGGGGGACAGTGAGCCGTCGTACGGCCAGAGATCGCGCAAGGAGGATTCCATAATGAAACGTCTGCAACGCACGATCGGCACGATGGCCTTGCTCCTGCTCGGGATCGGCGTGGCGGCCGCCCAGGCGGAGCCCCAGTTCAACGGCTCCTGGGTCCTGGACCGCTCGCAGAGCCAGTTCCCCTCACACGAGGGCCGCGCCGAGAAGGCGCCCGACGCCCAGCAGCAGCCGCCCGCGCCGCCCCAGGTCACGCTCATGGTCGCTCAACAGGGCCATACGCTGAAAGTTACCCGGACCGTCGCAATGGGGACGCGTCAGCATTCGATGACCGACACGATCGTTGCCGATGGATCCGACCAGATCCAGCAGGGCTTCCACGGCAACGTCGTCACCCGCTCCACCTTCGAGGGTGACCGCCTGATCGTCACGCACACGCGCACCAGGAAAACCGACCAGGGCGAGCAGACGATGTCGCGGCAGTCGGTCTGGACGCTCTCCCCGGATGGGCGCGTTCTGACGATCGACACCACGATGCACGGCACGCGCGGCGACCGCGCGATGAAGACCGTCTACCAGCGTAGCTGATCTCCCGTCGAAGCGGCGCCACCCGGGCGCCCCTCGGTTCGCGACACGAGCCGCCCTCGCGCGGGGGCGGCTCCTCGTCTATGCTTCGCTGGGCGATGACGCAGATCGGAGCGACGGGAAGCTCGCGTATCGGACGCCGGGGGGTCGTGACGGGCGCGCTCGCGCTGGGGATCGTCGGCGCCGCGCCGTCGGTGATCCGCCGCGTCGCGGCTCAGCCGCGGCTCCCGGCCCCGACGTTCACGCTCGGGGTCGCATCCGGCTATCCCACCGCGTCGGGCGTGGCCCTCTGGACTCGGCTGGCGCCATCGCCGCTCGTGCCGGGTGGCGGCATGCCACCGGAGGTCGTGCCGGTCGAATGGGAGGTGGCGACCGACGAGCGCATGGGGCGGATCGTCCAGCGCGGCGTCGCCGCCGCGACGCCGCCCTTCGCGCACGCGGTGCACGTGGAGGTGGAAGGGCTCGAGCCGGCACGCTGGTACTGGTATCGATTTCGGGCGGGCGGCGAGGCGAGCGCGGTCGGCCGGACGCGAACGGCGCCGTCCGCGAACGCGAGCACCGAGCGGCTGCGGTTCGCCTTCGCCTCGTGCCAGCAGTACGAGCAGGGCTACTTCAACGCCTACCGCCACATGCTCGCCGACGACCTCGATCTGATCGTGCACCTCGGCGACTACATCTACGAGTCGTCCTGGGGACAGGGCCACGTGCGCAAGCACAACGCTCCCGAGCCGCGCACGCTCGACGACTATCGGATCCGGCACGCGCTCTACAAGAGCGACCCCGATCTGCGTGCCGCGCACGCGGCCTGTCCGTGGCTCCTCACCTGGGACGACCACGAGGTCCAGAACGACTACGCGAACGATCGCTCCGAGAACCTGGACACGCCCGAGTGGTTCCTCGAGCGTCGCGCCGCCGCCTACCGGGCCTACTACGAGCACATGCCGCTGCGCCACTCGATGGTGCCGTTCGGGCCGCACATGCGGTTGTTCACCCGCGTCGCGTTCGGCCGGCTCGCGCAATTCCATATGCTCGACGATCGCCAGTACCGCTCGCCCCAGCCGTGCGCCCCGCCGGGTCGGGGCGGAGCCAGCGTCGTCGAAGACTGCGCGGCGCGACTGGATCCCCGCCTCACGATGCTCGGCGACGCGCAGGAGCGATGGCTCGCGGCGGGGCTCGACCAGTCGCCCGCGCGTTGGAACCTGATCGGGCAGCAGACCCTCATGGCCCAGCTCGACCGCAAGCCCGGACCGGGCCAGCAATTCTGGACCGACGGCTGGGACGGCTATCCCGCGGCTCGACGCCGCCTACTCGACTATCTCGGTCAGCGCAAGCCGGCCAACCCGGTCGTGCTCGGCGGCGACGTGCACTCGTTCTGGGTCGCCGACCTCAAGCCGGACTTCGACGACCCGCGCTCGTCGGTGGTCGCGTCGGAGTTCGTCGGGACCTCGATCACCTCGCAGTTCCGGCGCCGGCAGGAGGACGTCGACGCGCTGCTGACCGACAATCCGCACATCCGGCTCGGCAACGGCGCGCGGCGCGGCTACGTGCGGATCGAGATCACCCGAGAGCGGCTCCGCGCCGACCTGCGCGCGGTGCGTAGCGTAACCCAGCCGGCCGCCGACGCGGACACGCTGGCCAGCTTCGTGGTCGAGGACGGACGGCCAGGAGCGATCCGCAGTTAGTCCAGATGGCCGAGGCGAGACAATAGGGGTACTCTGAGGGCCCGAGCCATGCGAGTTCTCGCGGTCCATCCCGGCCCCCTGATGTACACGAAGATCTTCTTGCGGCTGGAGCCGCTCGGGCTCGAGCTGGTCGCTGCGGCCGTTCGCCGGGCCGGCCACGAAGCGCGGCTGATCGATCTGCAGGCCGCCACGCATAAAGATTATTTCAGGCTCGTGGACGACTGGCAGCCGGACGTCATCGCGTTCTCCTGCAACTACCTGGCGAACGTCCCTGAAGTGGTGGATCTCGCCAAGCTGACCCGCGCCCGGCGACCCGGCACGTTCATCTTCGTCGGCGGCCACAGCGCGTCCTTCACCGCCCAGGAGCTGCTCGAGCATGCGGGCGGCGCCATCGACTGTATCCTCAAGGGCGAGGGCGAGGCCTCGGTGGCGGAGCTGCTGGAGGCCGTCGAGCACGACCGCCGATCGATCTCCCGGGTTTCCGGGGTGGTCACGCTGGACCGCGAGGGGCCGCCCGCGCGCCTGGTCGAGGACCTCGATGCGCTCGTTCCGGCTCGCGATCTGCTCCGGCGCCGCCGGCGCTACTTTCTCGGCACGCTCGACCCGTGCGCGTCGATCGAGTTCGCGCGCGGCTGCCCGTGGGATTGCTCCTTCTGCAGCGCGTGGACGTTCTACGGCCGGAGCTACCGCGTGGTCAGCCCGGAGCGCGCGGTGGAAGACTTGGCCTCGATCCGGGAGCCCGGCGTCTTCATCGTCGACGACGTGGCCTTCGTGCAGGCCAAGCACGGCTTCGAGATCGGCGAAGCCATCGCGCGCCGGGGGATTCGCAAGCAGTACTATCTCGAGACGCGCGGCGACGTGCTGCTCCGCAACAAGGACGTGTTCCGGATGTGGACGCGGCTGGGCCTGCAGTACATGTTCCTCGGGCTCGAGGCCATCGACGAGGAGGGCCTGCGCAAGTACCGAAAGCGCATCTCGCTCGGCCACGCCTTCGAGGCGCTCGAGTTCGCGCGCTCGCTCGGCATCCAGGTCGCCATCAACCTGATCGCCGACCCCGAGTGGGACCGCGAGCGCTTCGCCGTGGTCCGCCAGTGGTGTCTGGAGATCCCGGAGATCGTGAACATCTCGGTCAACACGCCGTACCCGGGCACGGAGACCTGGCGCACCGAGGCGCGGCGTATCAGCACGCGCGACTATCGGCTCTACGACATCCAGCACGCGGTGCTGCCCACGCGGCTGCCGCTCGCCGATTTCTACGCGGAGCTGGTCCGCACCCAGCGCGTGCTGGCGATGAAGCACATGGGATGGGCCGCGCTCCGGGACCTGGCGACCATCGTGCTCGGCCACCTCGTGCGCGGTCAGACGAACTTCTTCCGGAGCCTGTGGAAGTTCGACCGCGTGTTCGACCCCAAGCTCCTGCTGGCCGATCATCACCGTCCCGTCGCCTACGAGATGAAGCTGCCGCCGCCCCCGCAGGAGAAAATCGATCCGCGGCTGCTCTACGTCCTGAAGGCGCGCGGCCGCGAGGACCGCGCGATCGACGATACGACCGAGCGGTTCGTCGACGCGACCCGGACGGGGACGAGCGAATAGATCGTGACGACGCGACCGAGGGGCGGGGAAGGATCCAAGGAGGTGGCACCGTGAGCGCCAAGCCGTGTGTGCTGGAATTCGGGATGGGGGTCGACGTGCACGGGCGTGACGCCACGAAGGCGGCCTGTCGCGCGGTGTCGGACGCGATCCGGCATTCGAGTCTGCCGCTGTTCCAGGAGGTCCGCGAGCGCGGCGGCCGCATGCTGGTCGATGTGACCATCGGCGTCCCCGACCCGAGCTCGGTCAAGCTCGACGTCGTCCGCCAGGAGCTTCCGCACGGCGAGGTGACCGTCCACGCCGTCGACGGCGGGCTCCGCTCGCCGACCTCGGACACGCTCATTGCCTGCGCGGCCATCACCGTCAGCGTCGAATATTCTCAGGATTCCGCGCGATGAGCGTCACGAAGACCGGCACGGGGCTCAAGCGGCTGCAGCACCTGGTCCTCTGGGTGGCCAACGTCGAGCGCAGCGTGCGCTTCTACTGCGACGTCGTGGGCTTCGAGGTCCAGCGGCGCTATCCGAACGCCGCCTTCCTGAAGATCCCGGGGCCGCCGGACGATCACAATCTCGGCCTGTTCGAGCAGCCCGGCGTCTCACGGCCCGACGAGCGCGTCGCGCGCATGTATCACTCGGCCTGGGAAGTGGACGACCTCACCGACCTGGCGCGCGCGCGTCAGCGACTGATCGACGCCGGGGCCCTCGTCGGATCGTCGAATCACGGCGTGAGCCTGTCGCTCTACGCCAAGGACCCCGACGGGCTCGAGTTCGAGATCTTCTGGACGGTGCCCGGCGGGATCTCCGCGCGGACCACCGAGCTCGACCTCGAGGGCGAGCTCGCCCGGCGCGGCCTGCCGATGCCCTGAAGGACACGCCGGGGCACCCCGAACGGGGCCCCGGCGGGATGCGGCGAGCCCTACAACGACCGCAGGAAGTTCATCAGGTCCTGCTGATCGAACTCGCTGAGGCGGGTGTAGCTGTCGATCACGCGGTTGGCCTCCGAGGGGCCGAACCTCAGGTTGCCGGCGCTCTGGTGCGCCTTGATCGCCGTGTCGAGGTCGTTGGTCCGACCGTCGTGCAGGAAGAAGATTCGCTTGCCGAGACCCCACAGCGGCGCGGTCCTGAACTCGTCTCCGCGAGCCGCTCCCTGCAGGATGTCGTCGGCGAGCCCCGGGCCCATCTGGTGCAATGCCAGGTCGGAGAAGAGATGCGCCGTCTTGTCGGCGAGCGCCGCGACGGTGGCTTTGGGGTTGGTCGGGAGCTGCGGCGTGTGACACAGGGTGCAGCCGATGTTCACGAATTGCTGACGGCCTCGAATGATCGAGGCCGGCGACGCGCCGAAGAAGCTCGGCGTGGGCGGCGCGAGGAAGCGCTGGAAGTTGGCGAAGTTCTCGATGTTGCTGATCTGACTCACCTTCGGGGTCACGTCGTTGGGCACCCCGGCGTACTGGCAGGTCGGCGTCTCGTCACGCTCGATCGGGAAGCCCTCGCTCGTGATGCCCATCTCGACGTTGTAGGCCTCGGCGGAGAAGACCAGCAGCGACGCGTTCTGCGCTTTCCAGCCGAACCGCGCGATTCGCCCGTCGTTGCCGTTCCGGTTGGGCCGCCCGCTGATACCGAAGGCGCTCTTGATGGCGGAGTTCGAGCCGAGGTTGGCGAGGATGGTGCTGTCGGTGATACTCTCGATCAGACCGACGCCGAAGACCGGCGAGGGAATCCGAAAGATGATGTTGCGGTTGCGGACCTGCGTCTCGAACTCTTCTTGCCTGATGTTGCAGCCCGTGGCGTCCGGATGTCCACTGATCACGAAGAGCGCGTGGACGCCGCCGTCGCGAGAGCCATCGGCCTTGTACTGGAAGCGCGCCTCGCGTATTGGCCCGCTTTTGGTGATGAACGACGGAATGGTGTTGTTCACGAACCCGAGGTCACCGGGGTCGGTCACGCGGAAGAGCGGATTCGCCGCCGGGCTCGTGCCCCCGATCGCTGGCTGCGCGTGACAGCCGGCGCAGCCCACGAAGTTGAATCGCGGGCCGACCCCGTCCTCCACTCCCTCCTCTTCCGAGAAGTCGGCCAATCCGTCGGTGAACATCTTCTGCTGGTCGGCGGTCAGGTCCGCCAGCATCCCGCCGGCGCCCTCCGGTCCTCCCCGCACGCCGGGGTCGCGGGCGGTTCGGAACTGCGCCGTGAGGCTCTGGGACAGTCCGAGGAACACCATGATCGTGAACGCTGCCAGGACACGAAGCCTTGCTCCGCTCAGTTTTGCTCTGGCCATTTTTGCTCCTTGCGCGAAGTGCACGGCTCGCACGGGTCGAACGAGCAGGCGGAAGGGGCGCAAGGCCAATGCCAGCGCGACCGCGATTGCTAACGTCCTGGAAATAAATACGTATCGAGAAATTTCGTTCCGCTGTGGGGAAGCTCGATTCTCAGATGTGCGAAGGTGTCGGTGCGAAAATTCTCAGACGAGAGAACGCGAGCCCGAGCTTGTTCCAGAAATACGTAGCAAGCTGATATTGTGGTAGAGTCGCGCCCGAGCGGAGCTTCGCAGGGGCGCACAAACTGCGGCGGCTCCCTCGCCGAGCGGAGCGTGTCCGCCAGCAGCCGGCAGTTCTCGCAGCACCAGGGCTGCGATCAGCTAGCTCAAAGGTGATCTCAGCGATGACCGCGTCGATCCTCGTGGTTGACGACGAGCCCGCGATCCAGGACATCCTGACCTGGGCCCTGTCCGCCGAGGGATACCGCGTCGCCACGGCCGGGAGCGGCGAGGAAGCGCTGGCCCGCGTCGAAGCCGAGGACTTCGACGTCATCGTCACCGACATCGTGATGCCCGGCCTCGACGGGCTCGAGGTGCTCGAGCGCTCGCGCGTGCTCAACCCGCGCGCCGCCGTCATCGTGATGACCGCGTACGCCGCGCTCGACACCGCGATCGCCGCGCTCCGCCGGGGCGCCAGCGACTATCTCGAGAAGCCGTTCTCGGTCGACCTCCTGAAGGAGCGCGTGCACCGGCTGCTCCAGTACCGGGAGACGCTCTGGAAGGACCGGCTCGTCCATCGCGCGATGCAGCCGCGGCCGGCCGGCTCGCTCGTCGGGGAGAGCGATGCGATCCGCGCGCTCCACGAGCAGATCACGCTGGCCGCCCGCACACCGAGCAACGTGCTGGTCACCGGCGAGAGCGGGGTCGGCAAAGAGCTGGTCGCGCGCGCGGTGCACGCCGAGGGCGCGCGCCACGACGCGCCGTTCGTCGCGCTCAACTGCGGCGCCATCCCGGAAGCGCTGCTCGAGAGCCAGCTCTTCGGCCACGTGCGCGGCGCGTTCACGACCGCGGTGCAGGCGAATCAAGGGCTGTTCGTCGCGGCGAGCCAGGGCTCGCTGTTCCTCGACGAGATCGGCGAGATGCCGCTGCCGCTCCAGGTCAAGCTGCTCCGGGTCATCGAAGACAAGTGCGTCCTGCCGGTCGGCGGGACCAAGCCCCAGGCCGTGGACACCCGCATCATCGCCAGCACGAACCGGGATCTGGAGCGCGAAGTCGAGGCCGGGCGTTTCCGCGAAGACCTGTTCTACCGGCTCAACGTCGTCCACCTGGTCGTGCCGCCGCTGCGCGAGCGCCGGGGCGACATCCCCGTGCTGGTCGATCATCTCGTGCACCGGCTCAACGCCAAGCTCGGCACCCACTGCCTCGGCGTGGAGCGCGACGCGCTCTGGTCGCTCATCGGCCGGCCCTGGAAGGGTAACGTCCGCGAGCTCGAGAACGTTCTCGAGCGCGCGATCGTCCTGGGCGGCAACGATCTGATCACGCTGCGCGACCTGTCGGCCGAGCCCGCGACCAGCCACCACGCGGCGCCTCAGGACTTGCGCGGCGCCGTCCGTCGATTCGAGCGCCAGCACCTGATGGAGGTCCTGACCGCCACCCAGTCCGACAAGCGAAAGGCGGCCCGGATGCTCGGCATCAGCCTGGCGTCGCTCTACCGCAAGCTGCGCGGCGAGGGCGACGAATCCGGACCTGCCTTCTCGAAGCAGCGAGACTCGGAGTAGCGCGAGGGGTCGCTAGAGGGCGGACGCGGTCTTCAGGCGGACGAGCGTGTCTGCCTCGAAGTCCGCGAGGCTCTGCCCGAAGGCCGCCGCGAAGTTCGCCCGGCGATCGCTCGAGCGCCTGAACGACGCGAAGTACGCCCGTGTCCGGTCGAACCCGCGACGGTCGATCAGATCGTCGGTGATCAGAAACGCGAGCTGGTAGACCGGAATCGAGCCGTCGCGAAGATGCCACGCCGTGAAGCCCTGGGGCGTGCCGTGGCCCTCGAGATCGAGTCCGCGCTGCAGCAAGGTCGCGTGCGCGCGAAGGCCGGCCGTCGCCACCTGCCGGCGGCGCTCCAGCATGTCGAGCCCGAGCCGCTCGAGGGTCGAGAACGCGACGTAGTCCGCCATGCCTTCGGCGAGCCATTGCTCGCCGCGCCCTTCGCCGCCCGCCAGCTCGATTTGCGAGACGTGAGTGAGCTCGTGGGCGATCAGGCGCAGCCATTCGCGCTCGGTACGATCCGCCGGTCGATGGTTCAGGAGCACCTGGCCGCGCGCGCCCACGCCGATCGCGAAATCGCTCAGCGTCGCGGCCTGCACCGGCGAGACGCGAGCGTCCCGGATCAATCCTTGCTCGAACGCGCGGCGCCCGTCGTACACGTGGACCACGACGCGATCGGGCACCGGGAGCCCGAAGCCCTTCGCCATGATCGCCGCGACCCCGCGGACGGCCTCGTCGGTGGTGCGGAGCAGGCGCGCGTCGGTCGGAGGCGTGAGGGAGAGGAGGTCGACCCAGAGCGGCACGACGACCCGGCCGTCGCTGCCGCCCGCCAGCACGGCGACGACGCACACCACCAGCGCCGTGACAGCCGATCGACGCAGTGTGGCCAGTACGGTCTCCTCCGAGACGACAGGTCGAGGGAGTCGAGCGGGAGCGGAGGGCTGCCGCGTTCCCTACGTCGAACGGATTGTGACACACGTCAGGCGATCTGAGAAGAATAGAAGGAGCCTCGCGGCGATACCTGCCGCGAGGCTCCGGTCTAGACTAGGGACCCTGGACTACGGGCCTGGACTACCGGCTGGGCGTCGAGGGCGTACTCTTCGGAGCCTCGCTGCCAGGAGCCGGGCTCGTGCTGCTCGGCGGAGTCGTCGTGCTCCCGGTATCGGGCGAGGTCGGCGGAGACGCCGACGGCGTCCGATCGCGGGTCGGGTTCTCGCCGACGCGATTCGAATCGCATGCTGCGGTGAGTCCGGTGAGCAGCACGAACGCGCACACTCCGGAAAGAAGCTTCTTCATGGTCTCTCCTATCCCTTGATCTGAATCGACTTCGCGACCTTCTGGCCAGCTCTCTCTTCGTACTCGGCGCTGATCTGCGCGCCTGGCTTCAGCTGATCCTTGGTGACCTTGACCGAGCTCGGGATCGAGAGCTCGGTCCCGTCCTCGAGCGTCACGGTGTTGCCGCGCACGGATTTGATCGTGCCTTCGACCCGCTGGCCCATCTTGTCGGACTTCTGCTCCATCTTCTGGGCCGGGTCGGTCTTCATCTGGGCCATCACCCCGGTGACACCGAGCGACGCCGTCAGGAGCGCCGCGACGACGACTGCCAGGACTCGCATCATGGGCACCCTCCTTCCTGTTGGGCGATCAGGCCGTGGGTGGAGCAAGGCCAGTGCCACGAACACAGATCGGAGACGAAGAATCGTTCAACGGGCTACGCCGGCACTTCGGCGCCTATGCCGTGTAGCCGTTACACGATCGCGCGAAAAAAATCGGCAGCGCACTCCGTGGCGCTCCGTGCATTTCGGCACAGCGCTCGGCGAGCCGGCGAAGCCCGCGCGCCCCGCGTGTAGAACTTACGGTCCAGGAGTGTAGAACTTACGGTCCGGGCGTGTAGAAGTTGCGTCATTCATTCTCCGCGCTCCCCTCGGGGGAGACTCCGATGCCGTAAATTGCTCGGCCTCTCGCCGCCGCCGCCCGTGGCACGGACTTAGCAGCTTCGCGCGAGTGGAGGTGAAGGCAATGAACACGATCGACAGAACGCGTACCGCTCTCGTCACCTCTGCGCTCGCGCTCGTGTGGCCCGCGAGGACGGTCTGGGCTCAGGGCGTCGTCGGGCCGCAGGCGTCCGGCAACGCGTCGGGCGGAGCGGCTCAGTCGGGCGCGGTGTCGACGGCCGCGGTGGTCGCCACGCTCTTCGCAGTCCTGGTCGTGCTCGGAGTGCTCATCAAGCTGCTCGACCTCAAGCGCAAGCGCGACACCGAGGCCGTCGTCGTCCAGGCGCGGATCTCCGACGCGGTGCTGCGCGATCCGAGGCTGTTCAGCCTCCCGATCACGCCCACGGCGCGCGTACCGCTGTGGAAGGGCACACCGGTCACGGTGGAGGTCGCGGGCCAGGTTCCGTCGGACGAGCTTCGTGACGCGGCCCTCGGCCTCATCGAGCGAGAAGCAACGCAGCTCGGATCTGAGGTACGCGTCGAGTCGAGGATCGGCGTCGTTCCGACCATGACTCGGCGATCGGCGTGACGCTGAAGCCTGGACCGTTCGAGCTCGACTACTGATAGCCGGCGTCGAGCCCCTGGATGATGGCCAAGACCCTGGAGCGCGGCTCGATGCGGAGAGGAGCGGGTTGGTCAGATGCAATCGATTTGGACCGCGGCGGTGATCGGTGTGGCCGGTAACGGCGATCTCGCGCCACAGGGCCGGCCGGATCCGACCGCGCCTGCCGTCGTAGGCGCGACACCAGCGAGAGAGGCCCAGACGCAACGCCTCCCGTTCGTTCGAGAGGCTCAGCGCGTGCTTCGGGATCTCGGCTATCATCCTGGACCGATCGACGGGACCTTCGGTCCCCAGACGCGTTCGGCTCTGGAGAAGTACCAGCTCGCCGAGAAGCTGCCGGTGACCGGCCAGCTCGACGCGGAGACGATGGAACGGCTGGACGTCTACCGGCGCCTGTTCCGCCCCGCCCGCGACCTCTAGACGTTCGGGCGGCTGCGCGCTCGCGCTGCCTGGTGCCGAGGTGCCCGGTGCCGTACAATGTGCGTACCGTTCAGGCTGACATGGAGGGCACCATGGCCAACGACGCTGCGCCCGTCCCGCCGCAGGCCCTGCCGCCGCGCGGCATCAACCACATGGTTCTCAACGTGCGGAACCTCGAGGTGTCGCATCGGTTCTGGACCGAGATCATCGGCTTTCGCTGTGTCGCCGAGCTCAAGCCGATTCCCGGACGTCAGCGGCCCAAGATGCGCTTCTACAGCGGCCTCGACGCCAACGGCGACGTGACGCATCACGACCTGGCGCTGGCCGAGGTCCCGCAGAGCAGCAGTGAAGCCCCGGAGCCGTGGAATCTGATGCCGGCTCGGATCGGCCTGAACCACGTCGCGATCGCGTGGACGGACCGGGAGTCCTGGCTGAGGCAGCTCGCCTTCCTCCAGAGCAAGGGCGTGCCTTTCCTGCGCCGGGTCAACCACGGGATGACGCACAGCGTGTACATCGCGGACCCCGACGGCCACGGCATCGAGGTCCTGTATGAGCTGCCGCGCGAGGTCTGGGAGGGCGACATCGACGGCGCTCAGAACTACGCGGAAATGCTCCCGACGGAGGGCGCGGAGGCGCTCGTCGACCGGGCGGAAAATCCCGTGTTCAGCGCGAAAGAGGGCCCAGTCGCCAGCCGAGCCTGAGTCAGGTCGCTCGGGCCGTGGGCCAGCCGAGCCATTCCGAAAGCCCACGGCCCATGATCCACTCCCTGTCGTCGGTGGAAAGCCACGACAGCTCTTCGGTGAAGAGCGTGACGGCCTGGCGCCAGGGGCACGCCAGCCGCGTCCAGTCCGTGCCCCAGAACATTCGCCGCGGTCCGAACGCGTCGTAGACGCGGCGGATGTGCGGATGGACGTCGCAGAAGGGATAAGCCTCCACGGAATAGCACGGTAGCGCCGAGGCCTTGACCGCGACATTCGGGCGGCGCGCCAGCGCGCAGAGCGCTGGCAGGCCCGCGAAGGCTTCCTCGCCCTTCGTGCCGCTGCGCAGGCCCAGGTGATCGATGACGAGCCTCAGCCCGGGATGGCGCTCGGCGATGCGCTCGACGGCGGGCAGCTGGCCCGAGACCGACATCATCATCGGGATACCCGCGCGCTCGGCCGCGGGCCAGAACCAGTCGGCGGTGCCGTCGGTCAGCCATCGCCGATGCTGCTCGGTGTTGAACGTGAAGCGCATGCCGAGCATCCCCGGCTGGCCCTTCCAGCCCTCCACGAGTGAGCGGCTCTCGAGCTTTTCCAGAGGGAATCGCCCCATCACCGCGAACCGGTCGGGATGGAGCCTCGCCGCCTGGAGCGCCACGTCGTTGCGCTCGCCCTCCCACGAGGGCGGTACGACGACGGCGCGGTCGACCCCCGCCTCCTTCATGTCCGCGAGCGCAATGTCCTTGGTGACCGGGTAGGGTTTCTGGGCCCGCTGGGCCCCGCCCGGCGGCCATGGGCGGTCGGGAGTCTCGGCCGCCCACAGGTGAATCTGGGCGTCGACGATCAGCATGCGTCCGGCCGCGTTCGGCGCCTTACGCGTTCCGCGCGAGCGGTCCCCGCAGCAGCCGACCCGGCAGCGCGCCGGTGTGCTTGCCGTCGCGCAGCAGGACCTCGCCGTTGACGACCGTCGCCGCGATGCCGCGCGTGCGCTGCACGAGCCGGCGCGCGCCGGCCGGCAGATCGTCGACGACTTCGGGCATCTCCGCGGCGATCGTCCCCGGATCGAACACGACGAGATCGGCCGCCATGCCCTCGCGAACGAGCCCGCGGTCGGCGAAGCCCCAGAGCGTGGCCGGCACGAGCGTGAGCATCCGCACGGCCTGCTCGAGCGTGAAGGCCTGCTTGCGGCGCACCCAGTGGGAGATGAGATGCGTCTGGAGCGAGGAGTCCATGAGCTGCGAGACGTGCGCGCCCGAGTCCGAGAACGTGACGACGGCGCGCGGGTGGCGCATCAGCTCGAGGGCGTAGTCCTGGTCCTCGTTGGCGATGGGCTGCAGGAAGAACAGATCGAGGTCCCGCGCGAGCGCGAGATCGATCATGGTCTCCGCTGGATGCTGGTCGCGCTCGCGCGCAACCTCCGCGACCGTGCGATGCGGCCCCTCGACCGAGTCGAAGACGAGCAGCCAGTCGTAATCCGCCGGCTTGGCCTCGGCCCCGACCGGGCGCCGGCCGTCTCGCTCGCCCGACGCCTCGACGAGACGGCGGCGCAGCTCCGGGTCGTGCAGACGTCGCCGCTGCTCGGCCAGGGGCAGCGCGCGCAGCTCCTTCCACACCGGGAGCCGGTCGAACGGCATCTGCGTCTTGAACGAGAGGAGCGCGCTCAAGGAACGGCTGTGCACCTGGGCGAACATCCGCCCGCCCGCGGCGGCCGTCTCGTCCAGCAGTGCGAGGTACTTCCGCCAGACGTCCGGCACGCCGCGACGGCTGAAGACGCCGAACGTGATCGGACGTCCGGTCTCGACCGCGAGGTCGCGCAGCCGCGTGTGGTACTCGCGCAGGCCCGGGTCACCCGGAGCCCGGTCGACGCCCTCGCCGGCGATCTCGAACAGGCCCGCGTTCAGATCGCCCATCACGCCGACCAGCCGGCGCACCTCGTCCCACGTCGCCAAACGGCTGGCGACCGGCTGACCGTTGGGCGTCTCGTGGGCCGGCGACCGCGACGTGGTGAAGCCGATCGCGCCGGCGCGGATCGCGTCGCGCACCTGGCGCTCCATCGCCTTGAGGTCGTCCTCGCCTGCCGGCTTCTCGAACGCCCGCTCGCCCATCACGAACGTGCGAACGGCCGAGTGGCCGCCGTAGCCGCCGTAGTTGATACCCTTGGGCAGGCTCTCGAGCACGTCGAGGAATTCGGGGAAGGTCGTCCAGCGCCATGTGATGCCGGCTTCCATGGCCGCCGGCGGGATGTCCTCGGCGCGCTGGAGATTGCGGACGACCAGGTTCTTGTTCTCCTCGGCGCAGGGCGCGAGCGTGAATCCGCAATTGCCCATCACGACGCTGGTGATGCCGTGCCAGCACGACGAGGTCCCGAGCGGATCCCAGAAGATCTGCGCGTCCATGTGCGTGTGGCCGTCGATGAAGCCGGGCGTGACCACGTGGCCCTCGGCGTCGATCACCTCGCGCGCCCGCTCGCGGATCCGCCCGATGGCGGTGATGCGGCCGTGCCGCACGCCGACGTCGGCCCGGTACCCCGGGAGCCCGGATCCATCGACCACCGTGCCGTTCTTGACCACCAGGTCGTACGACATTCTCAGTTCTCCTAGCGCTGTCCCCGGGCGCGGTCGGCGATCTCGACGGTCTTCTTCTCGAGGTCGAAACGCAAGGTCTTCTTCGTCTCGACGTCGCCGCCGGTGACGCGGATGAAGAACGTGTCGTTCCCGTACTCGATCGAATGGATGTCGCCCACCGCGAACACGGAGGCGTGGCCGGGCTCGTTCATGAAATCGCGCTGCAGCTCGAGCTCGGCGTGACCGGGCTTGCTCCCATCGTCGATGCGGCGCCACCGGCGCATCCGCGTCGGGTTCTTGTAGTTGCCGTAGATCACCCAGCATGGGCCGTGATCGTGGGGCACGGACTTGCCACCCTTCTCGCGCCCGTGCACGAGCACGTGGACGTCGGTCTCGGGGTCGTGGCCGATCGTCGTGCGCTCGCGGTAGGGCACCGGATCGCCCAGGTGCTTGTTCAGGAGCTCGGGGTTGCGCAGGAGCTTCTCGAGGTGCTCGCGGATCTCGGCGAGGCCCGACGGAACGCCCTTCGTCTTGATCGTCGCGCGCGTGTCGGCGAGGAACTGGTCCAGGGTGTATCCGGTGTGCGTGGCCATGGCCGCCCTCCTTATAGCCCTGGATGATAGCAGTTCGGAGTCGAGCGAAGGGCCCTGGCTTGTAGCATACTTGGCGGCCATGAGAGTCTTCGTGTTCGACCTCTTGCCCTACGCGGAGCACCTGGACCACCTCAAGGACGGCAAGGAGCTGCCGTGGCCGCTGCCGCGGCGGCACTTCAAGCCCGAGGTGGCCGTGCGCACCTACGCCGAGCACCTCGAGGCCTGGGAGGCCATGGACCGCCTCGGCTACGACGGTGTGGGGTTCAACGAACACCACACCTCGCCCTACGGACTCATGAACTCGCCCAATTTGCTCGCGGCCGCGGCCGCCCAGCGGACCCAGCGACTCAAGCTTCTGGTCTACGGCAACCTGCTCCCGCTCCACGATCCGCTTCGCCTGGCCGAGGAGCTCGCGATGCTCGACTGCATGTCGAACGGGCGCATCGTGTCGGGATTCGCCCGCGGTATTCCGCGCGAGCACAACGTCTTCAACGTCTCGCTGGCCGACTCGCGCGCCCGCTTCGAAGAGGCCTGGGAGATCATCCGCCGCGCGTGGACCGAAGAGGTTTTCTCGTACGAGGGCCGGTTCTGGTCCTATCGCGACGTTGCCATCTGGCCGCGGCCCGTGCAGACGCCGCATCCGCCCGTGTGGGTACCGGTGACCGGCAGCAAGGAAACCATCGAGTGGGCGGGACGCCACAACGTCCCGATCACCCCGGGTCTGGCGCCGATCCGCGGCCTGCGTGAAGACATCATTCGCTACTACGAGCGCTGTCTGGCCCAGCACGGCCACCGGCTCACGCCCGACCATCTGATCATCCAGGCGAGCACGTACGTCGCGGACAGCAAGGCCCGGGCGGTGCGCGAGGCCGCGCCGTACTTGCTCTACTTCAACCAGACGCTGTTCAGCCACGGCAACATCTCGGAGGCCGCGCTCCAGCGCGACGCCGGCTATCTGAGCTCAGCGTCGTTCGACTACGTGCGCCCCGAGAACCTGCCCGCGGTGTCCGGCGCTCGCGAGCGCTTTCGCGGCATGACGATGGCGGACGTCGAGCGCGAGGCCGAGCAGTGGCCGTGGGGGACGCCGGACGAGGTCGTCGAGCGGATCATCGCGGCGGCCGACCACGCCGGCGCCGCCACCGTGCTGGTCAACATGAACCGCGGCGCAATGCCGCAGGAGATGTTCCTCGAGCAGGTGCACCAGTTCGGGAACAAGGTGCTGCCGGCGCTGCGGAGCCACACCGTCGCGGCTCGATGACCCTCGGCCGCGTCGTGCTGCTGCTGGCGGCATGGGCGCTGAGTCTCTGGCCCGCCCTCGCCCGCGCCGCCGATGCGTTGCCCGAGCTCGTCGCGCGCGGAAAGTACGTCTTCGGCGCGGCCGGGGGCTGTGCATGCCATACGACCCCCGACGGAGCCGGCTTGAATGCCGGAGGCACGAAGTTCGACCTGTCCTTCTTCGGCGTCGTCTACACGCCGAACATCACGCCGGACGCCGAGACGGGCATCGGGAAGTGGACCGACGCGCAGGTGGTCGACGCGATTCGCCGCGGCGAGCGCCCGGGCGGATCGCGGCTGTTTCCGATCCACCCGTACAAGTACCTGAGCAACATCGCGGACGACGAGATCGAAGCCCTGGTGGTGTATCTGAGATCCGTGAAGCCGATCAAATCGCCCGTGCCGGCGCGGTCCTTGAAGGTTCCGGTTCCCACCAGAACCATCGTCGCCGCGCCGAGGGTCGCGCCGCGCGAGGGGCTCGCGCGCGGCGAATATCTCGCGGGCGGAGCGGGACACTGCGCCGAGTGCCACACGCCCCGCCGATTCGACGCGTCGACGGACGACAGGAAGTTCCTCGCCGGCGGGCCCGGGCCGGAGCGAAGCCTGGCGGCCAACATCACGCCGCACGTCGAGACCGGGATCGGCCGCTGGAGCGAGGCTCAGATCGCGCGGTTCCTGCGAACCGGCGTGAAGCCCTCGGGGCAGGAGGCGCATTCGCTGATGCGGACGGTCATCGTCGGCACGTCGGCGGGGTTCAAAGACCTCACGCCGGCCGACGCCCTGGCGATCGCCCGCTACCTGAAGACGGTGCCCCCGATCGAGAACAGGGTCCGCTAGCCAGGCTAACGGCAGCCTGGAGTCGGGCTACTCGTCGCGGGCGCCCGACGTGCGCTGCTTGAACTCGGCGGGGACCGCGCGGCCCGCGTCGGTGAACGCGCGGCGGATCGCCTCGACGTTCGGGCTGAAGATCGTCTTGCGGTTCTCGCGCGCCCAGTCGTTCGAGCCGCGCGTGGTCTCGATCGAGCCCTGGAAGCGCGGCATCACGTAGCGCGCGAAGAGCTCGTAGGAGCGCAGGGTCTGCTCGCGGGTCGCCCACTCGTGGGCGCGGAAGAGGAGCCCGCCGAAGCCGCCGTCGCTCTGCCGCTGCAGGTGCTCGATGCCGCGCACGACCGTCTCCACCGAGCCGACGAGCGTGGTGCCCATCTCCACGCCCTCGGTCAGCGGATCGTCCGAGCGGCCCGGCGGGCGGCCGAGCGTCTCCTCGAAGTAGGTGATCGTCTCGTGACGCTCGGCGCGCTTGACCTGGCGCAGCGCCTCCTCGTCGTCGTCGGCCACGTGCACGTTGACGACGAGGCGCCACTCTTTGCGGTCCATCGTCTTGCCGTGCTTGGCGGCAGTCTCCTCGCCGATCTTCCACTGATTCGCGAGCGCCTCGGGCCCGCCCGGCAGTCCCGCGCCGAGCGAGAGCACGCCCAGACCGTGCCGGCCCGCCGCGATGACGCCGGCCGGTGTCATCACGCTCGCCACCGCGATCGGAAAGTGCGGCGTCGTGTACGGCGCCAGATGCAGGCGCGCCTGACGTAGCTCGAACCAGTCGGTCTTCAGCGTCACCGGCTCCTCGCAGCGCAGGAGCAGCATGATGGCGTCGAGCGCTTCGTCCATCCGCGGCCGCTGGGTCACGGGCTCGATGCCCATCATGTACGCGTCCGAGACGAGCGCGCCGGGGCCGCAGCCGAGCATCGAGCGGCCGCGCGTCATGTGATCGAGCTGGACGAAGCGCTGCGCCACCAGCAGGGGATGGTGGTAGGGCAGGCTCGTCACGCCCGAGCCGAGCATGATGTGCCGTGTGCGCTCGGCGGCGGCGGCGATGAAGATCTCCGGCGACGCGATCAGCTCCCAGCCGGCGGAGTGGTGCTCACCGATCCACACCTCGTCGTAACCGAGGTAGTCCAGCCACTCGATCAGCTCCATGTCGCGGCCGAGGGCCAGGGTGGGGTTCTCGCCGACCCGATGGAACGGTGCCAGGAAGATTCCGAAGCGCATTCCTTTGTGGGCCATGCGCCGATCCTAGCACGGGGCCGTCTTGCGCGCCGCAGGCCGTCGCGGGGCTGGGGACCCGCCCGCCGGGGCGCGCGTCTGAATTCGAGGGTGAATCGCTCTACGAGGCCGCGCGGTGCTACCATGCCGCCCCATGACAGACAAAACGATCCGCATAGGGTTCGTCGGCGCCGGCGCCAATTCGCGTAAGCATCACATTCCCAAGCTCGGCGCTCAGCCCGGGGTCGAGCTGGCCGCCGTGGCCAACCGGTCCAAGGCGTCGGGCGAGCAGGTCGCCCGCGAGTTCGGCATCGCGCGGGTCTACGCCGACTGGCGCGAGCTCGCGCGGGCTCCGGACATCGACGCCGTGTGCATCGGGACCTGGCCCAACACCCATTGCGAGATCACGCGCGCGGTCCTCGAGCAGGGCAAGCACGTGCTCTGCGAGGCGCGCATGGCGATGAACGTCGCCGAGGCGCGGAGTATGCTCGAGGCCGCGCGCCGGACGCCCGAGCTCGTCAAGCAGCTCGTGCCGGCCCCCAACACGCTCGAGATCGATCCGACCTTGCAGAAGCTCCTGGCCGAGGGCTATGTCGGCGACGTGCTGGCCGTCGAGATCCAGGCCAACCAGGGCCAATTCGTCGACGCCGAGCAGCCGCTTCACTGGCGGCAGGACGCGGCGCTCAGCGGCCTCAACGTCATGACGATGGGCATCTGGTACGAAGCGCTGATGCGCTGGCTCGGCCCGGCGCGCCGGGTCATGGCGATGACCAAGATCTCGGTGCCCCGCCGCCGAGACGCGACCGGCGCCTGGCAGGACGTCCGCCTGCCCGATCACGTCGAGATTCTGGCGATCCTCGGCCGGGGCGCGTCGGCGCACATGCGCGTCAGCACGGTGACGGCGCTGGCCCCCGCGAGCGAGGTGTGGATCTTCGGGACCGAGGGGACGTTGCGGCTCGAGTCCGACGCCAGGCGGCTCTCGGGCGGCCGGCGCGGCGACAAGACGCTGAGCGAGATTCCCATGCCCGCCGAGCGGCGGATCGGCTGGCGCGTCGAGGAAGAGTTCGTCAACGCCATCCGCGGCCGCGAGCAGGTCTCGCGCACCACGTTCGAGGACGGCGTGCGCTACATGGAGTTCACAGAGGCCGTGTGGAAGAGCGCCGCGAGCGGCCAAGCCGTCGAGGTCGCCGAGCTCTGACGGCGCGCTAGCGGTCCTCTGGAACGTCGCGGTCCTTCGTCAGCACGCGGACCACCACGATCACGACCGCGCCGACCAGCAGCGCGAGCCCGGCGAAGAGGATGGCGGCGGTCAGCGGGCTCATCGGCGCGCTCCGCAGCGGCTCGCCGTGATCGGCCGCCGCCGGCGCCGCGACGGCGAGGCTCGCGAGCGCCGCGAGGCGAAGCGTCGGGAAGATCACCCGCCGGTCTTCGCCGCCGCCTGAAGCTCTCGAACGTGCTCGGCCCAGTGGCGCGCCAGCACCTCCAGCCGCTGGCGGCCCGTGATCGTCTCGCCGTTCGTGCGGCGAAAGCAGGGCTTGTCGAGGTGCGGCGAGTTGCGCGCGGCCTGCACGAGCCGCGCGTGAGCCTGCCGGACCTGGGCCAGCAGCTCGTCGAAGCTCTCGTGCGCGTGGAGCCGTCGGCACACCTCGTTGATCGTGTCGGCGTCGGCGGGCAGGGGCCAGGGCGGACCGCCGAGCGCCGCCGCCTGGATCCCCCAGGCGGTCGCGTCGTGGAAATAGATGAAGTGCATCAAGATGTCGCGCGCCTGCCACCGGTCGACCCGAGCCGGGGTCGACCGACCCGCGCCGTCGAAATACGAAAGCGTGTCTTTGACGACGCGGTCCAGCTCGGTCAGGAGCGCGTCGTTCGAGGGCGAGCTGCTCATCCGCCGACTCCTTCAGCGCTTCTTCTTCAGGAAGAGGTTGACGTCGTCCGGCGTGATCAGATCGGACGCGGTCCAGCCGTCCAGATCGTACTCGGCCATGCATTGCTCGGCGAATGCCTTGAACTGCGCGGCCCGGCCGCTGTCTTGCGCCATCTGCCAGGCGATCAGGCGGACGGTCTCGGGGGCGCCCGCGTAGTTGCGCTCGTAGAGCTCGTGGCGGCTCCCGAACCGACAACATCATCGTCAGCAACCGTGGGAAGAGCAAGGGCCGCCGCGAGTGAGACCAATCGCCCCACTCGCCACCGTGACGGCCACACGCGCTAACGAGGCGAAACTCCGGACGTCCATCGACTTGGTGTCGATCGACCGCGCGCGCGGTCGCCTCAGCGCCGTCATGCGAACGGTTCTCGCGAACCAGGGGCGCCGACGGTGCAAGTCCTCTTCGCGTCGCCGACTTCGACGATTCCAGGCGAGCCGACTCTTGGCTCCGCCGGACTGGCAAGCACGTTGCTCGAATGCTGGCCGGCACACAAACCGACGAGCGACGCCCATGAACGGCGAGAGGCTCGCCTCACCAGGAGACAACTCTCACCAGGAGACAACTATGGAGCAAACCACGGAGCGAATCGAAGACCTCATCGGCCAGGTGGAAAGATTCTATCGATCTCTGACCGGCCAGGAGGCTCCCCCGACGCGTGAAGTCCCCTACGCCCCCATCCCGCCGGAACGGGATCCCGAGCGCCATCTCGCCGAGCAGGTCGATCGGCTTCTCGCGAGCCTCGGACAGCTCCCGCCTGGAATGCCGCCGGCGACCACGACGTGGGCGCCGCCGCTCACTCTATGGGAGACGCCGACGGACGTGTGGATCTGTCTGGATCTGCCCGGAGTGCCACGCGACGCGATCCAGATCCGGGTCGTGAGTCGCGGGATGCTGGAGGTCAGCGGCGAGCGCCGGGCGCCCCGCTTCGACGGAGAAGCTCGACAGGTCTACGACGAGGTGCCGCGTGGTCAGTTGCGTCGGATGATCGCGCTGCCGCCAAACGTCACCGTCGAGCACATCGAGGCGCGACTGCGTGACGGCACGCTCGAGATTCGCGTTCCCCGGACCTCGTCGTCCGAGTCCGACGTCCGCACGGTGCCAATTCACTGACCCTGCGAACTGATCCCTCCCCGGCTGGGCGGGGATCGCAGAGCCCCGGCTGCCCCGGGGCGTGCTCACGCGCTCCGGCCAAAGGCCGGAGCGCCAAAAGGAGGCAACACGGTGGAGGCAAAAGTCGACATCAGAAAGCTGCAGTTCTTGAACGATCGCATCGCTCAGGTGACCGATGCGCTCAACCAGGTGCGCTTATCGGTCCACGGACTTCAGCAGGGCCCGTTCGGTCAGCAGCCGCAGCTGGGCGTCCAGCAGCAGGGCCCGTACGGCCCCGGGCCATTCGGGTTCCAGCCGAGCCCCTACTACGGCGGAGTCCCGTTCGGCCCGCAGGCCTGGCAGCCGGGTCTGCAGTCTCCGATGATCGGCGGCGGCCTTGGTCTGCAGCACGCGTCCTACGGCCCGTATGCCCAGTACCCGCCGCAGCCGATCCAGAGTATCCAGGGCCTCGGCCAGATGGGCTGGCCTTCTTACTTCGGTGGTGGCCTCTATCACAGCCCAGCCGAGCTCGTAGAGCTCCGGCTAGGCGAGCAGCGGGCCATTGATCCGAATCGGATCTTGCAGACCTTCCCGCTGTGCCTGGTCCCCGGCTCAACGGCGACGTCCTGGTAGCGTCGCGAAGCTGTGTGGAGGCGTCCTGTAGGTGAGGGATGCCTCGGGAGGGCGGAGGTGCCGGGCCTCCGCCCTCCTTCTGTTTGAGGTCAATCGAAGAGCGGCTCGCCGAAGGCGAAGCGTGCGGCCTCGTCGAAGTCGCCTACGTAGCGCCCGATCTGTCGGGTCACCGCGCGGGGCACGATCGCGCTCTGCTCGAGCTGCGGGCGATTGCCGCGCGGCACGATGATCGTCTTCAAGTTGCGGTGAAACGCGGCCTCGACTTTGGTTTCGATGTCGCCGACGGGCCCGACGGTGAGCACGTCGTGAGCATCGGCGACGAGGGTACCGGTGGACACCATGTCTGGAGCCACGGGCTGCTGCAGGAACAGCGACAGGAAGGCGAGTCCCGTGGGAATGCCGGCCGAGACCCCGCTCGAGGGCTCGTCCTCCTTGGTGACCTTGTAGCAGTAGTTGTAATCGAGGATGTCGCGAGTCCGGTGTGGGAACTTCGAGCGCGCATATTCTCGCACCGCGAGGAAGGTGTTGCGCACGCTGTCCTTCAGCTCGTCGGTGACGGCGCCGAGGATGTCGTCTCGGCGCAAGGTTCCACCGGCCTGCCCGACCGGCGGCATCTCGCGCGTGGCCCACACCTCGTGGATCAGCCCGCAGGGACGGCCGAAGAACCGGTAGATGGCCGCCGCGAGCACCTTGCCGCTGGCGCGGGCGCGGTCCTGCGCGGCGAGCTCGAGCGCGAGCGCACGCTCGTCGAACTGGGCTTGCTGCTCGCGTCCGCCGGCCTGGAGACCGAAGAAGATCGCGAGGCGGCGCCAGATGCGCGCGTCTGCCGGATCGGTCTTCACCGCCACCTCCAGCTCGGCGAGCACGCGTGCGGCCACCTCCCGCTCGCGAAACACGTCCATGATCTCCTCGCGTGGCGCCCGCGCTTGAGCCTCGAGGAGCCGCCCGGCCAGATGCGGATCGCTCGGGTCGGCCCGCAGCACGCGAACGCCGAGCGCGATCGTCCGCTCACTCTCGCCTTCGATCAGAGCCGCCAGGCTCGCCCGGCACCTGAGATCGAGCGCCGCTTCGCTGGAGGCCAGGATCCGGCCGGCCTCGGTCGGATCGCCGACCAGGGTCATCGCGATGGCGCGCTCCTCGGGAGAGCTCTCCTCGGGCAGGTCGTTCTCGACGAAGCTCAACGCGCGCAGCCGCTCGAGCGGGAGCAGGCGACGCGCGGCCACGCGCACGATCTCGGCGAAGGTCGGCCGATGCATCCAGCGCCGGTACGCCGTGAGGTGGCGCTCCTCGTATCCGGTCGCTTCCGCCTCGCGCCCGAGCCGTCTGTGCAGCAGGGCCAGGCGCCCCGCGACGAACCGGGGGCCGAAGCTGCGCTCGAGAAAGCGGCAGATGTTGACGGCCGCCTCGAGCTTGTCGCGCGTGCCGATGAGCTCGTAGAGGCCGACGAGCGCCATGACGCGGTCGAGATCGGCCTCGAATCCGCGCTCGCGCCCCAGGCGCTCGAGCGCGGCACAGGCGGCCTCGAGATCCCCGCTGAGCTCGCTGATCCAGGCTTCGGCGAGCACGGACAGCTTGTAGACCTCGGGGTCGCGCTCACGATAGCGCGCGGCCGCCCGTCGGCACACCGCGCGCGCCTCGTGCGGATGGCGCGCGACGTAGAGCCGGAATGCATCGTCGAGGGCCAGATAGGCCGTGGGCTTTTGCACGAGCCGCTGCCCCACGGCGAGAAATTCTCCGGCGCCCCGCTCGGGGTCCTGCGCCATCCGCAGCATTGCCTCGAGATGCATCCGGGCCGACTCGCCGGGCCCGCTGCTGCGAGCCTGGAGCTGCGCATAGCAGGCCAGTGCCAGCGAGAGCTGGCCCCGCATGTGCTTGATCTTGGAGTAGAGGCGCAGAGCCTCGAGGTCGTCCGCGCTCTCCTCGAGGATCGCGGCGACCTCTGCCTCGGCCTGGGTCAGCTCGCCGAGCTCGACGAGCACGCGAGCTTCCTCCAGGCGCTGCTCGCGCTGCACCGTTGCGTCAATCATCGCCTGCAGAGCGGGGGCCGGGGTGTGCCGCTCCCCATCGAGGGTCGAGGGAGATCGTTCCGCTGTCAAGCGAATGCCGGACCCGTCGGTCAGACCCCGAGATACCGCGCCTTGACCTCTTCGTCGCGCCGGAGCTCGTCGGGCCGGGATTCGTGGACGATCTTGCCCTTGCTCATGAGATAGACGCGGTCGGCGATGCGGAGCGCGAAGGCCAGGTTCTGCTCGACGAGGAGGATCGACGCCCCACCCGTCTTGAGTTGGGCGAGAATGCGTCCGAGCTCGCGCACGAGGATCGGCGCCAGGCCCTCCGAGGGCTCGTCCATCAGGAGAATGTCGGGATTGCCGACCAGCGCCCGCCCGCAGGCGAGCATCTGCTGCTCGCCGCCGGAGAGCTTGTTGCCGCGATTATGCAGGCGCTCGCGCAGCCGGGGGAAGAGGTCGAGGACCCGAGGCAGGCTCCAGCCCGAGCCGTTCCCGGGCCGCTCCCCGATCTGGAGATGCTCGCCGACCGCGAGCGACGCGAAGATGCGGCGGCCCTGCGGCACCAGGCCGACGCCGCGCCGGGCGATCTCGTGCGCGGGCAGGCGCGTGATGTCTTCGCCCTTCAGCAAGACGCGGCCGCGGCGCGGTGGTGTGAGGCCGATGAGCGAGCGGATCAGCGTCGACTTGCCCACGCCGTTGCGGCCGAGCACGGCGACCACCTCGCCCTGGTCGACGCGCAGGGACACGCCTTGCAAGACATAGCTCTCGCCGTAGTTGGTGTGGATGTCCTCGACCTCAAGCATCGTCGGTCCCGAAGTAGATGGCCGCGACCTTCGGATCGCGCCGGACCTCGTCCTTGCTCCCCTCGGCGAGGACTCGCCCCTGGAAGAGCACCGTCACGCGGTCGACCAGGTCGAGGGCTACGTCCATATCGTGCTCGATCAGCAAGATCGTCGTGTCGCGGGAAAATCGACGAATCATTTCCGCGACCGAGGCCGTCTCGGCGGGCGAGAGCCCCGCGGTGGGCTCGTCGAGCAGCAGCACCTTCGGCGCGCCGGCGAGGGCCAGGATGAGCTCGACCTGGCGCTGCTCGCCGTACGAGAGCTGCCGCGTCACCTGGTGGGCGCGATCGGCCAGACCCCACTCGGCCAGGAGCGACTCGGCGCGCTCGAGCAGGCGGCCGTACGCCGCGCGCCGTCGATACAGGACGAACCGCGCGGGGTCCAGTCCCTGGACGGCGAGCAGCACGCTCTCGAGCACCGTGAGCCGCGGGAACAAGGTCGAGATCTGGAAGGTGCGGGCCAGCCCGAGCTGGGCGCGACGGTGAGTCGGCAGGCGCGTCACGTCCCGGCCGAAGAGCCGCACGCGGCCGGCCGACGGCCGGAAGATCCCCGTGACGATGTTGAAGAGCGTAGTCTTGCCGGCGCCGTTGGGCCCGATGATCGCCAGACGCTCGCCCGGCGCGACCGCGAGGCTCACGTCGGCGAGCGCGGTGAGCCCGCCGAAGCTGTGGGAGAGCGCGTGGACCTCGAGCGCCGTCATGACCCCGAGCTCCTCATCCGCTGGCGCGCGAGACCCACGAGTCCGCTCGGCGCGAAGAGGGTGACGAGCACGTAGATGACGCCGAGCACGAGCACCCAGCGCTCCATGTACCCGCTGATGAAGTTCTCGAGCCCCACGATGACGGCCGCGCCGAGCGCGGGGCCGAGCAAGGTGCCGGCGCCGCCGAGGATGACCATGAGCAGCGCGGAGGCCGAGAAGACGATGTTGAGGTAGCTCGGGCTCACGAAGCCGTTGAAGTAGACGAAGAGAGTGCCGGCGAGGCCGGCGAAGAGCCCGGCCAGGATGAAGGCGACGTACTTGTAGCGCCACACGTCGTAGCCGAGTACCTCCATCCGCCGCTCGCTCTCGCGGATCCCGACGAGGGCTCGCCCGAAGGGCGAGCTCGCGATTACCGCGAGCGCGCCGACCGCCAGCGCGAAGAAGAACAGCACGAAATAATAGAACGGCACGCCGTCGGTCAGCGACCACGGCAGCGGCAGGCGGGGCCGCGGCACGCTTGGCAGCCCGTCGTCGCCGCCGGTGAGCGAGCGCCACCCGAAGGCGATGCCCCAGAGGACCTGACCGAGTGCGAGCGTGATCATCAGGAAATAGCTCCCGCGAGTCCGGAGCGCGAAGAGCCCGAAGAGCGCGCTCATGCCAGCCGCCATGAGGAGCCCGGCGGGGAAATCGATCCAGAAGTTGTTGGCGACCCGGAGCGCCAGGAGGCCGACCGTGTACGCGGCCACGCCGAAGTAGGCGGCGTGGCCGAGCGAGGGCAGCCCCGCGTAGCCGAGCAGGAGGTCGAGGCTCATCGCGAAGATGCCGAAGATGAGCATCTTCGTCAGCAGGCTCAGCTGGTAGGACGACAGGACCGCGGGCAGCGCGACGAGAAGCACGAGCGCCACCGCGCCACCCGCGACGAGAGCTTTCACCGCGCCCCGAACAGACCCGTGGGCCGCAGCGCGAGGATGACGGCCATCGGCGCGAACACCGTGAACAGCGCGAGCTCGGGAAACAACGCCTTGCCGAAGTTGTCGAGGAGGCCGACCACGAGGCCGCCGACGAAGGCGCCCTTGAGGCTGCCGAGCCCGCCGATGATGACGACGACCAGCGCCATCTCGAGGATCTCGAAGTCGGCGCCCGGATAGACGCCGACGAAGGGCCCGCCGATGATGCCGCCGAGCCCGGCCAGGAACGCGCCGAACGCGAACACCGCGGTGGACAGGAGCCCGACGTTCACGCCCGTGGCGCGCGCCATCTCGGCGTCGTCCACGCCGGCGCGGATCATGGCGCCCAGGCGCGTGCCCTCCTGGAGCCACCAGAGCCCGAGCCCCACGACGAGCCCGATCGCGATGACGAAGAGGCGATAGGTCGGAAAGACGATCGCGCCGATCCGGATCGAGCGCTCGAAGATCTCGGGCTTCGGCAAGGTCTGCGGCGTGCCGCCCCAGAGCCAGAGCGAGAGGTCGGCGAAGATGAGCAGGAATCCGAACGTCAGCAGCGCCTGCGGCAGCTCCTGCTCCGGGAAGCGGCGCAGGAAGAAGCGCTCCATCACGATGCCGACCAGGGTGACGGTGGCGGTCGCGGCCACCGCGGCGAGCACGAAGCTGCCGGTCACGCGAACGGCCGCGAGCCCGACGTAGCCGCCGAGGATGTAATAGGAGCCGTGCGCCAGGTTCAGCATGCGCATGAGGCCGTAGATCAGCGAGAGCCCGGCGGCGAGCAGGAAGAGCAGCATGCCGAACGAGATCCCGTTCAGCGCCTGCGTCACCCAGAACGTCACGGGCCGCTCAGCCGCGCCTGAGCACGGGCAGGACCTTCTCGCCGAAGAGCCGGATGTTCTTCGCGGCCAGCGCGTGCGGCATCGAGCCGAACTGGAAGAGCCCGACCAGGACGCCGACACCGAGCGCCCGCGTCTGGGCCTGGATCTCGCGGACGACGTAGTCCGGATCGCCCACGATCGACAATCCCTCCTTCTGGCACAGATCGAAGTCGAACTCGTAGAGCGGCAGGTCTTCGGCCCGCTCGACGCGAGCCGGCCGCGCCGGCGGCGACTGCCCCATCAGCGCCATGGAGCCGCGGTGATAGCTCAGGAGCTTCTGCCAGAAGTAGTCGAGGTGCGGCTCGGCCTCCTCGCGGGCCCGCGCGTTCGTCTCGCCGACGTACACGTGTCGCACCAGGTGGCAGTGCTCGGGCCCGGGGGTCCATCCGTGCTTTCGCGCCAGCTCGCGATAGCGGTCGAAGACGGCGCGCACCCGGCCGACCGAGCGATACGCCGAGCCGGTCGGCACCCGGCGGCTGGCCGCGATCTCGAGCCCTTCGTCGCTGTCGGCGGGCAACAGGATCGGCGGGTGTGGCTGCTGGAGCGGCCGTGGCCAGATCGAGACGCGCTCGTAGCTGAAGTATTTTCCACGCCACGCGAACGGCTCCCGCTCGGTCCACGCCTTGACTACGAGGTCCCACGCCTCGGTCATGCGGGGCCGCGCGTCGGCGAGCGGCAGGCTGTAGGCGAGAAACTCCTGCGGCACGCCCCGGACGAAGCCCGAGATGACGCGGCCGCCGGACATGACGTCGAGCATCGCGACTTCCTCGGCGAGCCGCACCGGATGCGCGTGCAGCGCGGGCAGATTGCCGAAGATGCCGATCTTGATCTTCTTGGTGCGCTGCGTGAGGACGGCGGCGACCAGGTTGGGCGAGGGCATCAAGCCGTACGGCTTGGCGTGGTGCTCGTTGATGCAGATCGCGTCGTAGCCGAGCTCTTCGTAGAGCTCCATCTGCCGGAAGTGCTCGTCGTAGACCTGCCGGCCGAGCGCCGGATCGTAGAGCCGGTTCGAGTCGGGGTAGTAGGAGGGCTCTGCGAGATGCGGCCATGGCATCAGATCGAACGCATAGACCTGCATCCTCATCTCCCTGCCATCGAGGGCGTGCGCCAGGCGGGCAGGATCTCGCGGCTCCAGGCCTCGAGCGTACCCGCGATGTTCGATCCCATGAGGAGGGCGACAACGTGCGTCACGCCGCACTCGGCGAGTCGCCGGACCGTCTGCGCCACCTCGGCGGCCGTTCCGGCGAGCACGAATCGCCGGGCGGTCTCGTCCGGGATCGCGCGCGCGTGGGCGGCGCCCGCGCTGATGTGTTCATCCCAGCGGTAGCGCGCGCGAATCGCCGCGCCCAACGCGCGCGTCTCGTCTCCGCCGCCGGCCATCCAGGCGCCGACACGCGTCAGAGTGATGGCGGCCCACGCGCGCGCTTCGTCGACGGCCCTCGCCCCATCGGGGCCGATGGCCGAGCCCGCGATCACGACCACGTCCAGCGACTTCGGGTCCCGGCCTGACCGGCGCGCGCCTTCGTACACATGATCGAGGGCTTCTCGCACCAGCTCCGGCGCGACGCCCACGTTGAGGATGACGCCGTCCGCCAGCTCGCCGGCGATCGCCAGCACCCGAGGACTCGAGCTGGCGGCGTAGACCGGCACGCGAGGCGCCCGGATCTTTCCTCGTACCTCGATGCCGTTCACCATCGCCGAGTCGCCGGCCACGAGCGCCTTGATCAGGGCGAGCTTGCGACGAAAGTCCGCGGCGCCGTCGGCGCCGAGCCCGACCGTGCTCACCGCAGAGCCGCCGACGCCGACGCCCAGCAGGCAGCGGCCGCCGCTGAACTCGCTGAGGGCCAGAGCGCCACCGGCCGTCACGGTGAGGTCGCGCGTCACGGTGTTGGTGACGCCGCTTCCGATCTTGATGCGCGCGGTGGCGTTGGCGCACAGGGCCATCGCCGAGTAGAGATCGGGGGTCAGGAGCTGGGTATCGCCGATCCAGACCGAGTCGAAGCCCAGGCGCTCGGCGGCGACGGCATACTCGACGTACCGCCCGAGCGGAAACGGTCCCCAGAAGCCGGCCCCGAATTTCACGGTCGCACTATCGCCCAGCGCGTCGCCGTTGACAACGAGCCCGTCACTTGGCCCATTTGCCCTTCAGCTCGACATAGGACGGCATGGCCATGAATGCGTCCGGAGTCCAGGTCCAGAACTGGCTCGTATTCGGGTACGACGCGATCGGGGTGTTCTGGAGCACCCCGTCCTTCCGTTCGGTCTTGAGGACGTAGACCGTCTGGAGAGGATTGTGAAAGCTGTCGAGCCTCACCTTCCCACGCGGCGCATCGACCTCGACCCCCCGGAGCGCGGCCAGGAATGTGTCGGGGCTCTCGACGTTGCCCTTGGTGCTCTCGAGTGCCCGGGCGAGCATCTGCGCGCCCACGTATCCCGACTCGGCGGTCAGGCTGACCGGACGTTTGTACTTGCTCTCGAACGATTCTCGAAAGCGCCGGTTCTCCGGCGTGTCCAGCGCCGCGCTCCAGTTGAATGCGACGACGACGCCGAGCGCGGCATCCCCCATCTTGTCCAGGAACGCCTCGTCGGTCAGGCCACCCTTGCCGATCATCGCGATCTTGCCCTTGAGCCCGAATTCCGCGTACTGGGTGACGACGCGCAGCGCGTCGGCGCCGAAGATCGCGACTGCCACGACGTCGGCATCGCGCCGGATTTGCGCCAGATACGGCGCGAAGTCGGGCGCCCCCAGCGGCGTATAGATCTCCTGGATGATCTGCCCGCCGGCGGCGACGAAGGTTCGCGCGACGCCGCCGATGTGCTCGTGTCCGGCGGCGAAATCGGAGGCGAGCAGCACCATCTTGCGGTAGCCCTGCCGGTACGCCCACTCGCCGAGCGGGTGCGAGGCCTGGCTGTTGGAGAACGACGAGCGGAACACGTAGTCGCTGCGCTGCTTCTGGCTGAGCCCGTCGGCTCCCGCGATGTTGATCATCAGCGGGACCTTCTTGTCATTGACATAGCCGGCCAGCGCGTACGCGACGGGCGTCTCGATGACCCCGGTGAGAATCTGCACGTGGTCGCGCTCCACGAGCTTGCGCGCCTTCGTCAGGCCCTCGTCCGGCTTGTTGCTGCCCGTGCTCTCGGTGAGGAGCTCGACCCGCCGTCCGCCCGCGCGGCTCCCGGCCTGACTCCAGTAGAGGAGGTTCCCGTCGCGCATGTCGATCCCGAGCTGCGCGAGCGGTCCGGTATTCGTGTAGATGAGGCCGATCTTGACCGGATCTCGCTCCTGGCTCCCGACGCCCCCGCCGACGAGCGCGAGCGCCAGCCCGAGCGCGGCCACGCGAAATGCCCGATGTCCCATCGCCGCTCTCCTCTATTTCCCGGCGCGGCTCGGCCGGCGGGCCAGCGCCGCGACTGCAGCACGCACATCCAGCATGGAGGGAGGTGGACCCAAGAGAAGATCGTGGAGCAGCCGAGTCCTGTCAAGCACGCGTCGAAAGGTTGGCGGCGCCGCAGGCCGTCGCGGGGCTGGGGCCCCGCCGGCCGAGGCGCCGGTATGAAAGGTTGGCGGCGCCGCAGGCCGTCGCGGGGCTGGGGCCCCGCCGGCCGAGGCGCCCGTGCAATTGATGGTCCGCAGCGGTACCGCAGCTTTGAACGCGGCGTTATCATCTGGGTGTCCACGCGGAACCGCGCACCCCTCACCAAGGAGGACCCCATGGCAGCCAAGGCCGATGCGCTGGCGAAACAGTTCGAGGCGAAGGTGCAGGAAGCGACCGGAGTGCTCGAGCGCCTGAGCGACGCCGACTGGAAGAAAACGACCTCGTCGGAGAAATGGACGGTCGGCGTGGTCGCCCATCATCTGGCCGGCGCGCACGAGGGCATCGCCGGGATCATCAAGGCCGTCGCTGCCGGGCAGTCGATGGGGAACTTCACGATGCAGATGCTGCACGACATGAACGCGAAGCACGCCCAGGAGCACGCCGGCGCCACCAAGGCCGAGACGATCGCGCTGCACAAGAAGAGCGCGACGGCGGCCGCCGCGGTCGTGCGCGGGCTGAGCGACGCCGATCTCGGCAAGAGCGGCACGGTCCTGGCCGGCATGCCGTCGATGTCCGTCGAGCAGGTGATCGGCGGCATCCTGCTCAATCACATCGACGAGCATTTGAAGAGTATTCGAGCCACCACGAACGTGTAGGCAGGCTGCCGGTTCGGAGGGGCCCTCGACGGGCCCCTCCATCTGCACCCTTCTCGGCAGCCTGTTAGCCCGCTAGCCGAGTCCAGGCGCGGGCTTCGAACGCGAGGAGGGCGAAGGCGACCAGGACGACGGCCGCCGAGCTGACCGTCAGCGACCACTGCACGCCGATCAGGGCGCCGAGCACGCCGATCGTCAGACCGCTGCCCGCGCGGAGCCCCAGCATCGACGTGTTGAAGAGGCCGACCATGCCGCCCCGGAGGTGGGGCGGGGCCAGCAACTGCACGATCGTCTGGGCCATCGACGTGAAGGCGACGTTGAAGATGCCGGCCAGCACGAGCAGCGTCACGGCTGCCGGGTAGCTCTGCGCCGCCGGAAACAGCGCCATCAGCACCCCCCACGCGACCGCGCATCCGATCGCGGTCCGCGCGCTGAGCGGGACGAGGGGGGAGCTCTCCAGGAGCACCGCGCCGATGATGGCGCCGACGGCGTTGGCGGCGAGCAGCACGCTGTACCAGGCGCCGGCCTCGTCGGCGCCGAGATGGTGTGCGTACTCCGGCATCTGCGCCTGGAACGCGTTGCCCACGAGGAACGACGTGGTCCCGCCGAGCAGGATCATGGTGAGCAGCCGCGGATCGGAGCGCGCCTGGGACAGCAGCCGGCGGATCTCGGCGATGCCGAAGCGAGTCGAGCGCCGCCCGCCCGTGTCGCGCCGGTGACCCGTATAGGGCATCCACAACAGGTAGAGCGTGAACGGAGCGTAGATGGCGATGTTGGCGAGCAGCCCGAAGCCCGGGCCGAGCAGGAGCATGAGCCCGCCGCCGACCGCCGGGCCGAACAGGATCGCCAGGTAGCGACTCGTGGCATTGAGCCGGATCGCGCTCGGCAGCCGCTCCGGTCCCACGATGTCGTAGACGATCAGCTGCGATGCGGGCAGGCCGATCACACCGGCGGCGCCGTGAATCAACAAGATCAACGCCGCGTGCCAGACCCTCAAGGCGCCGGTCAGAAACAGCACCGCCCACGCGAGCGAGGCGAGCGCGAACAGCCCCTGCGAGATCTGGATGAGCTTGCGGCAGTCGAAGCGATCGGCCAGTGCGCCCGCGTACACCGAGAAGAGCAGGAACGGCACCCAGTGGCTGATGACGGCGAATCCGGCCAACCCAGGCGAATGAAAAGCCTGGAAGATCACCCAGTAGCTGATCACGTGCTCGATGTTGTCGGCGGTCGCGCTGAGGAGCACGAGAAGGAAGTAGCGGCGGTAGTCGCGGTGGTGAAGCGCCCCGAACTTCGTGCCCGGCGGGGGGCCAGGGGCGGGGAGCGACGATCGACTCACCGGGACGATTATAATCCGGGCACAGGGTGGAGGCGGCGCAAGCCGTCGCGGGGCTGGGGCCCCGCCGGCCGAGCCGTTATGAAAGAGGGACCGATGAAGGGCGTGACGCTGCCGACCGAGACCGTCTTCGTGATGGAAGCCTCGCCGATCAAATTCGGGCTCGGCGCGATGGACGAGATCGCCTACGACGCGCGCCGGCTCGGGCTCAAGCGCGTGCTGATCGTCACCGACCGCCACATCGGCGAGCTCGGGCTGCCGGCCCGTGTGCGCGCGCTTCTCGAAGAGGAAGGCATCAAGGCCGACGTCTACGACGGCGTCGAGATCGAGCCTACCGACCGATCGATGGAAGAGGCCGCGGAGTACGCGCGTCAGCGTGAGCTCGACGGGCTCATCGCCGTCGGCGGCGGCAGCACGCTCGACACGTGCAAGGCGGTGAATCTGCTCACGACGTATCCGGCGCCGCTGCTCGACTACATCAACCAGCCCGTGGGACGCGGCCGCCCCGTGCCCGGGCCGCTCAAGCCTCTGATCGCGGTGCCGACCACGGCCGGCACCGGCAGCGAGACCACGGCGGTGGCGGTGACCCACGTGCTTGCCCAGCACGTGAAGGCCGGCGTGTCGAACCGGCTCCTGCGTCCGGCGCTCGGCATCGTCGACCCGCTCAACACGCTCACCGCGCCGCCGGAGGTGACGGCCGCCGCCGGCTGCGACATCCTGACGCACGCGATCGAGTCCTACACGACGCGTCCGTACAATGCGCGCGCGAAGCATCATCCGCCCGACCGCCCCGCCTACATCGGCGCCAACCCGGCCAGCGACATCTGGTGCGAGAAGGCGATCGAGTACGTCGGCAAATATCTTCGGCGCGCGGTGCTGAGCCCGCTCGACCTCGACGCGCGCGTGAACCTGGCACTGGCCGCCAACTACGCCGGCGTGGGCTTCGGCAACGCCGGAGTGCACATCCCGCACGCCCTGGCCTATCCGATCGCCGGCCTCGTGCGCGACTACGTGCCGAGCGGCTACCGGACGACGCACGCGCTCGTCCCGCACGGCGTCTCAGTCGTGGTGACGGCGCCGGCCACGTTCCGCTTCACGTACGCGACGTCGCCGGAGCGGCACCTGCGCGCGGCGGAATTGATGGGCGTCTCGACGACCGGGCTCTCCGAGCGCGACGCGAGCGAGGCGCTTCCCGGCGCGCTGCTGGCGCTGATGCGCGACGTCGGCATCCCGAATGGTCTCACCGCGCTCGGCTACGGCGAGGGCGACATTCCCGCGCTGGTCGAGGGCACGTTGAAGCAGCCGCGACTGCTCAGCGGCGCGCCGCGAGCCGTCGGCGCCGCCGAGGTCACCGCGATCCTGCGCGACTCGCTCCGCTGCTGGTAAAGCTCGACCGACAAAGGCTTTCGACGCGGCTCAGATAGTGTGGCGGCGCGAGCCGGCGCCGCGACTAGTCTGGTCGTATGGCGTTTCCGCCGCCGCCGAGGCCGAGGGCCATCGCCCCGCGAATGCCGCCGCCGCGGTCCTCCGGTGCGCCGCGCATCGCGGCGAGGGGCCCGGCGCGTCGGCGTGCCTCGTGGCTGCTGAAGCTGATCTATTGCCTGGCGCTCGTCACCCCCCTCGTCCCCGCCGCGCTCTTCGGCGCCTCGGGATGGATGGCGCTGTACACCGGCGGTGGGGCGCTCGGGCGGCTGGGGATCGGCGGGCTCGTCGTGGCGCTCTTGCTCGTGCTGGCGCGAGTCGTGTTCGTCATGGTGCGGCGCGGGGCGCTGCAAGCCTACGTCACCGTCAGGCTCTTCCGGGTGCTCGCCATCGCCGCGATGACGGTCGGCTCGATCTCGGCGCTGGGCCTGTTCTTCGTGAAGCCCATCGCGCTCGCGGTGTTCGGCACGCCGGGCGACGCCGGAATCGCATTCTTCGTGACCGGCGTGACACTCTACACGGGCGCCGGACTGGCCTCGCTCGGCGTGGTCGTGTTCGAGCTGACCCGTGCGACGGGCGAGCTCCGAGCGGCGTTCGTCCGCGCCGTCGCTGGGAGCGGCGCGCCCGGGCGTGGCGCTTCCATCTTGCGCTGGACGAGGCTGACCGTCGCGGCAGTGACGGCGCTCGCGGTGGCCGCGGCCTGGCTCGTCGTCTCCGGCGAGCGTCGCGCCTTCGAAGCGCAGTGCCGAACGGTGCCTCCGCCGCGTGTGGAGCAGGCGATGGCCACGCCGATCAAGTCGATCCTCGTCCGTCACGACGGCGCCACCGCCGCGTTGCCACGCGGCTGGCGCATCGGCACCGACGAGATCGTGCTGTCCGGCGTGGTGTCCTTCGTCGAGAGCTGCAGCGGATCGTACTGTCAGCGGATCACGAGAGGGAGCAAGGACAGCCCCTCCTACAACGGGCACGAGCAGATCAAGTCGACCGTGAGCCCGGTCGAGCTCGGGTGGACATGGACGCCGCGGCGCTCGAGGCTCGGGGTCACGACGTACGAGGTCGAGTACCGGATTCGAGAGCTGAGCGACGCGCGAACCATCGCCTCCGCCACCGAGCTGGTCTTCGTCTGGGGCCATCTCGGGTTCTTCAGATCGCTGCTCGGCGGCGGCGAGCCGGTGGAAGCCTGCGGCTACGCGCTGCCGCGGCCGGTCAAGTTCCGATCGGGCGGCTATCGCGACGAGTCGTACGACGCGTACGCCAAGGCCGACGTCGCGTTCGTCAAGTCCGCGCTGGCGGTCAAGCCCTAAGGCGCCCCGCACCCTGCCCCGCAGGCCCCATGCGTTGGTCCAGGGGCTCGCCCGGCCCCAGTATTTCGTAGGCTTGAAATTGGGGTGACCCGGCTCGCGCGGCCGTTAGTCTGGTTGTTGAGTGCCGCGGAGCACAATGCCAACGCCTCGACCCTCCTCCAGGCCCGAACCTCAGGTCCCCTCCGACCCACTCGAAGGGCTACGTAGGCTCCGATACCTACGGCAAGCTCACGGCGGTCCTCAGAGACATGCCGGACACGGTGGTCCTGCTCGACGAGTTCGAGAAGGCGCACCCGGAGGTCCACAAGAACTTCCTGACCGCGTGGAACGACGGCTTCGTGACGGAGGCCTCCGACGGCCGCCAGATCTCCACCACCGGCGCCATCTTCGTGCTCACGACGAACGCCGCGACCGACACCTTGAGCGAGCTGTCGGGCCGCTACGCGAGTCGGCCCGAGGAGCTGCGCCGGGCCTCGGTGCAGGCGCTGCGCGAGGCGGGGTTCGCGCCCGAGGTGCTGAGCCGCATCGACCGCATCTTCGTGTTCCGGCCGCTCGAGGGGCTCGACATCGCGCGGGTCGGCGCGCTGGAGATCGAGGAGATGATCCGCGGCTACGGGCTCGAGATCGCCGAGGGCGGTATCGACGTCGCGGTGCTCCACGAGCTGGTGCGGCGGCAGCAGAAGCTCGGTTCGGTCGGGTCGTCTCGCGACCTGGTGCGCGCGATCGAGGACACCGTCGCCGATTCTCTGATCGCGGCCCGCCAGCGCAAGCTCACCAAGGTGCGGCTGATCGTGCGCGGCGACGCGATCGCCGCGGAGCCGGCCACGTGAGCACCGCGGCCGCGGCGCCGGCGAGACCGCGATGAGCCATTTCGGCGCGCTCTGGCGTCGCTCGCCCGTGTTCAAGGGCGTCCTCGTTCTCGCGACCGGGCTGTCCCTGTTGCTCGTCGCCGCCCTGTCGCTGCAGCCGAGCGGCAAGCCGCCCGGGGCTGCGCTGCCGCCTTCCGTGGCGCAGAGCCGCTTCACCGCGCCCGCGTCGCAGACCGTGGCAATCGGTCAGCGTCCCGTTGCGGCCGCGGCTTCCGCCGCGGGCAGCGGCGGTCAGGTCATCGCGCCTTCGCGTCCGAATGCCTCGATCGCGCCGCGAGCGGACACGGATCCCGCCGCGACGCTCATGGGCAAGACGGTCACGGGGGACGTGGCGGCTCAGGGCAAGAGCGTGCCTTTGCCACCCGGCCAGTGGATCGTCGTCGCGTATTTTCCGGCCCCCGACCCGGGCGGCGTCGAGTCACTGTTCCTCGCCCAGGTGCGCCGGGACAAGCTGAGCCGGGCGGTGCTCGTCCAAGCCAGCACGCAGGTGGGCGCATCGGCCACGGGGTTCCGCCAGTCGGCGCAGTGCGCGCGAACGGCCTTGCTCTACGTGAAGACGATCACCAACGAGGAGTTCGGCCGGCAGGACTGCTGGACGATCAACCACAACCTCTCGACGCCCTCCGCCGAGCGCGACACCCCGCCGATCATTCGTGCGGCGATCGGCGACCTCGAGCTTCGCGGCGTCAAGTACCCGCCCGTGCTGCTCTCGGCGTTCTTCCGGCTGGCCGACAAGCAGAGCTTCCTGCACGCCGTCTACTACTTCAACCCGGAGACGGACGGGATCACGTCGAAGCCGGCGATCTGGGAAGAAAGCGACTGGAACCGCAACTACATCTACCAGTACCCGGAGAAAATCGCCTACGTCGAGAAGCTGCGAGCGTGGGCGGAGGCGTGGCATCCCGCGGTCCGGGACGGCTTCCAGGGAGCTGATCTGGCCCTACCCGGTCTTCCCGAGGCAGCGCGGAAACCGTGATCGCTCAGCCGTGTTGACGTCAGTGCCCGCCGCGCACCGGATAGCTCGGCGGCACGATCTCGTCGAGCGGCCTGGCGGTCCAGTGCCACTGCGGGATCGCCTTCCAGAGCCGCTCGCCCTCGGCCTGGACGTCCCGCAGTAGAGCCTGCTCGTCGACGCGAACGGCCCGCCCGTCTTCCACCAGCACCTGACCGTCGACGATGACGGTCTCGACGTCGCGCCCGCTGCCGCAGTCGACCAGCGCCTTGATCGGATCGTGTACGGCGCCGTAGTGCAGGTGGCGCAGGTCGACGACGATGATGTCGGCCTTGGCGCCCGGCGCCAGCCGCCCGAGATCGTCGCGACCGAGATGGCGCGCGCCGCCGAGCGTGGCGGCGTCGAAGACGTCCCGCGGCCGGCCCACGCGGAAGCTTCCGTCGGCCATGCGGCACATCAAGGCGGCCCAGCGCATCTCGTGGACGAGATCTTGCGGGTAGGTGTCGGTGCCGAGCGCAATGTTGATCCCGATCGCGCGATAGCGCTCGAACGATTCGAACTTGACGCCCATCTTGGCGTACTTGTACGGCGCGTGCACCACCGTCACGCCGCTGTCGGCCAAAAGCTTCAAGTCGTCGGCGTACGGGTAGTGGCACCAGGAGTGATCGTTGTGAAACACGCAGTGGCCGAGGCCGGTGCGCGGCTTCAGGAAGCCGATCGAGTGGAGGAGCTGAACCGGCGTCTGGCCGTGCTGCTCGAGGATGTGGTGGAATTCGCGCTGGTTCATCGCGGCGTGAAGCTGCATCGGAACGCCCAGATCGTCCGCCCAGCGTCGAGCCTGCTTCAGGAGATCGGGCGTGCAGGTGTCGAGCTGACCGGGGTAGAGCATCGCCCTGATCCGTCCGTTGTAGTCGCCGTCGTGCGCCTTGATGTAGGCGACGGCGCGCTCGAGCCCGGCGACGCCGGCAGGCTCGTCCCATTCCCACACGATGCGGCTTCCGTCGAAGGCGTAGCTCGCCGAGCGGAACGCCGGGCCAACGTAGGCGCGCACGCCCAGCTCGCCGGCGATCTTGGTGAATGCCGCCGGGCCGCCCGGCATCGTGCCGACGTCCATGATCGTCGTGGCGCCGGCGCGAAGCGCCGACCAGAGGCCGTACGTTCCGGCCACGTCCGCGCGGTCGCCCGCACGGGGCACGGCGGCGCCCCGGCGCGGCGCGACGTAGCCGACGAAGTTGCTCGCGAAGTAGTCGGCCTTGAGGCCGTCGAGGAAGACCGCCTGCCCGGCGTTGGTGGCGGCGTGCAGGTGACAGTTGATCAAGCCGGGCGACACGAGCTTGCCGGCGGCGTCCACGCGGCGATCGACCGGTCCGTCGAATCGCGTACCGACGTGGACGACGCGGTCGTCCTCGAACACGACGCACCCGTCCGGAATCAGCTCGTGGCCGCGGCCGTCGAAGCCGACGACCCATCCGCCCTGGATCAGTGTTCGCATCGTCGTGACTCCTGGTGAATTTGGATCGGCGCTCGCCAGCGCATGCTAGGCGGCGGCGTCGGGCGTGTCAACGTCGTCTCCGGCGTTGACACCGAGTCGGGCGCTGCACTAAAGTCCGCTTCACCCTTGATCGGAGGAGCTCGCCATGCGCAACCGGCCGACACTCACCGGAACTGATGTCCAGAAGATGGTCGCCGCCTGTAAGAGCGAAGCGACCAAGAACAAGTGGAGCGTTTCCATCGCCGTGGTGGACGACGCCGGCTCCTTGCTCTATCTCGAGCGGCTCGACGGGGCCGGGCCCGTGACCGCCGAGGTCGCGATAGAGAAGGCGGTCACCGCGGCCCGCACGCGGCGTGCCTCGAAGTTCTGGGAGGACCGCATCAAGGAGCGCCCCGCGTTCATGAAGTTCCCGGGCATCCTGCCGCTCCAGGGCGGCGTGCCCGTCATGTACCAGAACGAGTGCGTCGGCGCCATCGGCGTGTCCAGAGTGCAGTCGCACGAGGACGAGCAGATCGCCAATGCCGGCGCGGCCGCCCTCGCGTAAGGATCCGTAGCCGGCGTGTCGTCTGTCCATCGACCCGGGCGCCGGTCGATCTTCTCGCCCGCCACCGCGCGCGAGCGCGAGGCGAACTTCGAGAGCTACTGGCTCTACCAGCAAGGTCGCGACGGCGAGATCCTCGAGGGCGCGAAGGACCTGTCGGAGAAGCGCAAGAGCCTCGCGCGCCTGCGGGCCAATCCCGTCCGCACGCGCCGGCCGGTGGCCGAGGCGTTCCACCGCAACTACCTCACGATGCGGGACGATCCGCGGAGCCTCGATCGGCGGACGCTCCTCTTGACCTTTCTCTACAAGTTCGCGCGTCACGAGTGGATCGGCATCTCGGCGGCCTGGGACGCGACGCCGACGCTGGCCCGCGCGAAGTACCTGATCGACAAGATCAGCCGCTACCACCTGGCGGAGGAGTTCTGTCACATGCGCCTCTTCCAGGAGATGTTCCGGACCTTCGGCCTCGAGGGCGTCGAGTGGGGCCCGCTGCCGAGGCGGACCAAGCGGCTCTACGGCGTGTTCGCCCGCTTGCCCGGCCCTCTGGTGGCGCCGCCGGCCTTCGTGAGCGAGCTGATGGGCCTGACCGTTTACCTGCGGCTCGACGCGATGCTCGACGACATCGTCGGCGACGAACCCGACGTCCGGGACCGGATCCGCGAGCTCCTGCGCGCGATCATGACCGACGAGCTCTCGCACGTCGGGGAGCGGCGCAACTTCATGGGGCCGCTCGGGCTGCGCGCGGCCCGGCTGATGGTGCGGCCGATGTTCCGGGCGTTCTTCGGCGGGATCCCGGAGGCGCCGCTCCTGTTCGACACGCGGCAGATGCGGAAGGACGCGGTGGCGTTCGACTACGGCACGATCGGCCCGGACGTCCTCGGCGTGAGCTGGGCGCCGTCGTACTGCATCGCGCGCCCCTAGCGCGCCGCCCTCCTCGCTCGGCCGGCGCGCCGCGACCCGGAGCGCACGCTCCGGGCCGCAGCGCCGCGGCTCACCGCTACGCGTACCCCTGCGGGGCGAGGTTGAAAGCCTTGGCGAACTTGCTGGCGAAGGTCTGAAAGCCCACGATGAAGGTCAGCTCGACGACCTCGGCTTCCGAGAAGTGTTCCCGGACCCGAGCCATGCACGCGTCGGTCACGTCCAGGTCGTCGCGCGTGATGCGCTCGGCATATTCGAGCGCGGCTTGCTCTCGCGCCGTGAACCGATCGCTCTCTCGATAGCGCGGCAGGTCGTCGAGCTTCTCGGTCGGGATCCCCGCCCTCGCGCCGACGGCGCGGCGGATGTCCATTCAATAGGCGCTGCCGTACAGCGCCGCGACCTGCACGTTGAGGAGCGCACGCAGGGTCGACTCGATTCGGCCGAACCATTCGAGCGCGGCGTAGAGGCCGCCGAGCCCCATCATGAGCGGCACGCGGTGGGCCATGAGCCGCTCCGGCGTCGGCACCCGGCCGTAGATCGCCCGCCCGATCCGATAGAAGGCGCGGAGCGCCAGCCCGGGATGTTCGACTTCGCTGATCCTCGTCATGGGCGTCCTCCTGGTGATTCGAGTGCGGTTTCTCGAGCGCGCGTCACCCTCGCGACAGGGCTATGGTACCGTGACGGTCCATGACGCCTCCGGTCGTGCGCGCGACAGGCCGTCTCGGGGCTGGGGCCCCGCCGGCCGGAGCCCGGATGCAGACCCAGACGCGACTCTAGATCGTGGAGCGGCGACAGCTCGGCCGGACCGACATCGTGGCGAGCGTGCTCGGCTTCGGCGGCTCCGAGATCGGCTACGAGCGCGTGAGCGCGCGCACGGTCGCGCGGCTGCTCGGGAGCGCCCTCGACGCCGGGTTGAACGTGCTCGACACGGCGGAGTGCTACGACGACAGCGAGAGCCTGATCGGCAAGGCGCTCGGGGCCCGCCGGCGGGAGGTCGCGCTGTTCACGAAGTGCGGGCACGCCGGCGGTTGGTCGAGCGCCGACTGGCGGCGCGCGCCCCTCCTGGCCAGCATCGAGCGCAGCCTGCGCCGCCTCGCGACCGACTACGTCGACCTCATCCAGCTTCACAGCTGCTCGCTCGGCGAGCTCCGGAAGGGCGAGGCCATCGAGGCGCTGGAGCGCGCGCGCGAGCGCGGCTGGACGCGCTACATCGGCTACAGTGGCGACGGCGACGCCGCCCGCTACGCCGTCGAATGCGGACGCTTCGATACCCTGCAGACGTCGATCAACATCGCGGATCAGGACGCGGTCGACCGCAGCCTGCCGCTGGCGAGCGCCCGAAACATGGGCGTGATCGCGAAGCGCCCGCTGGCCAACGTCGCCTGGAGCTACGCGAAGAAGCCGTCCGAGCCGTACTACCAGACCTACTGGTCGCGCCTGCGGAAGCTCGACTATCCGTTCCTGAAGGCGGCGCCCGACGCGGCCGTGGGCACGGCGCTGCGCTTCACCTTGCGCGTGCCGGGCGTGCACACCGCGATCGTCGGCACCACCAAGCCGGAGCGCTGGCAGCAGAACGCGGCGCTGCTCCAGGCCGGCGCGCTCCCGACGGCCGAGTTCGAGCGGATCCGCGCGCGCTGGGGCGAGGTCGCCGGCCCGTCCTGGGACGGCCAGGTCTGAGGCCCCCCGCCTGACTCTCGTCCGCGGCGTCCGAGGGCGGTTGTCAAAGATGACAATCCCGGTGACCGCCGTCGGTGCACGAACGCACCGAAGCCGCCCCAAGTAGCCGTCTCTTCAGGCCTGAGTTGTTGGCTCGCCCCTTGCTTAATTCACGCTCGGACTTCCATGTCGGCGAGCGAGATCGGGGGAGGGTCATGAAGAAGTGGGTCGTCGTCGCGTGGCTCGGCGCCATGTCACTCGCCGGGCTCGGTGCGCCGGGCTGGTCTCAGCAGAATCAGCCCCTTTCGTTCGGGGTCATCATCTGGCGAAGCCCGACCCTGACCGCACAGTTCTGGAACCCGATTCTGCGCCATGTCTCCGAGCGAAGCGGGGTGCCGCTGCAGCTGAAGGTGGCCCAGACCGGACCCGAGCATACCGCCATGGTCCGGCGCGGCGAGTATCACTTCCTCTACTCCAACCACAATTTCATCAAGGAGAACGAAGAGAGCGGGTATCGCGTGTTCGCCCGGTCGAAGGAGGACGCCGGCACCGGAGAGATCGTGGTCCTGAAGGACTCGCCGATTCGCTCGCTGACGGCGCTCGAGGGGCAAGAGGTGGCCTTCCCGCACACGGCCGCGTTCTACGGCTATCACCTTCCAATGGATGCGCTGCTGCGCAAGGGGATCCAGGTCAAAGTCCACTTCGCCGGCAACCAGGAAGGCGCGATGGGCCAGCTCAAGGCCGGCCGCGTGGTCGCCGCCGGCGTCAACGCCGAGGTGATGCGCGCCTTCGCGCAGCGTGAAAATCTCGCGTACCGCACGCTGTGGAGCTCGGACAAGTATTTGAGCCTCGCCCTCTCGGCCCTCCCGTCGGTCCCGGCCGACACCGTCAAGGCGGTGCGTGAGGCGTTTCTCAAGATGGCCGACGATCCCGAAGGCGCCAAGGTGCTGGAGGCGAGCGCCAGGGTCCTCAAGCAATCGGCGCCGATGCGATTCGTCGCGGCGAAGGACAGCGAGTTCGACAACATGCGGAAGTTCTACCGGACCACCCTGGTGAAGGTCGAGCTCCAGTAGTGAATTTTTCGCTCGCCGGGCTCGGGCGGGGCAACCTGTCCCTCACGGCTCGGCTCGTGCTCGGCAGTGGTCTGGCCCTGATGGCCTGCGGGGCCGCGCTTCTGTATTCCATCCTCCGCGGCGAGATTGCCGATCAGCGCGCCACACTGAGCGAGCAGCTCCGCGAGGAGATGAGCTTCGCGCTGCCGGCGATGAGCGGCCCCGCCGTCGTCGGCGACTATTCGGTGATCGAGCAGATGGTGAAAGCGCGCGCCCGCCAGCCGACCATCGCCCGATTCGCGTGGACCGACAACTCGGGCCACCCGGTCGCAGCCCTCGGGCCGACGATCTCGATCGAAGCCCCCGGCTGGTTCGTCGCGCGGCTCCACCTGCCGCCCCTCGAGGACTCGAAGGCCGTCGTGGTCGGTGGAGAGAAGTACGGCACGGTCTCGTTGCGGCTGAACCCCGCCCTCGCCGTCAACAAGCTCTGGCGCGGCTTCTGGGAGAAGCTCGGCATTCTCTTCCTCGGCACCGCGCTGTCGCTCGGCGTGACCCTGGTCGTCCTCCGCAGCGGCGTGCAGCCGCTTCGCGCCCTCGCCGCGAGCGCGCGCCGCTTCGGGCAGGGCGAGTACGGCGTGCGTATCTCGCTCGAAGGGCCCCCCGAGACCGCGCTGTGTATCCAGGCCTTCAACAGCATGGCCGAGAACATCGAATCACTGCTGGCGTCGCTGCGCCGCAGCGAGGAGAAAAACCGGCTGCTCGCGCTGCAGGTCGAGCAGTCGAGCGACGCGATCTTCTCCCACGACCAGAGCGGCATCGTGACCTCCTGGAACCGGGGCGCGACCCGGCTCTACGGCTACACCGCCGCCGAGGCGATCGGACGCCCGCTGCGCGCGCTCGACCTGTGGGACGGCCGCGGGGCGAGCGCCGGCAGCGGATCAACCGGCCAGCGCGCGCTGCCGGCGTCGTTCGAGACGTGCGCCAAGACCCGGACCGGACAGCTCGTCGAAGTCTCGGTCGTGGCGACGCCGTTCCGTGACGAGGCGGGCCGGCCGATGGGAGAGCTCACGATCGTGCGCGACATCAGCGCGCTGAAGCAGAAGGAAGCCGCCGCCGAGGCCGCCAACCGCGCGAAGTCGGAGTTCCTGGCCACCATGAGCCACGAGATCCGCACGCCAATGAACGGCGTGATCGGCATGACCTCGCTGCTCCTCGACACCGAGCTGACGCGCGAGCAGCGGGACTACGCCGAGACCGTCCACCGCTCGGGCGAGGCGCTGCTGGCCATCATCAACGACATCCTCGACTTCTCGAAGATCGAGGCGGGCCGGCTCGAGCTAGAGCCCGTGCCCTTCGCCCTGCGCGAGACCCTGGCGGAGACGATCAAGACGCTCGCGTCGCTCGCCCACGTCAAGTCGCTCGAGCTCGCGTACGAGATTCGCTCCGACGTCCCCGACGACCTCGTGGGCGACACCGGACGGATCGGCCAGATCCTCGTCAACCTGGTCGGCAACGCCATCAAGTTCACCGAGCGGGGCGAGGTCGCGGTGCGCGTCGACGCCGAGGCCGTCACCGCCGACCGCGTGACCTTGCGCGTGTCGGTCCAGGACACGGGCATCGGCATCGCGGCCGAGAAGAGCCGGCTCATCTTCGACGCCTTCGCGCAGGCCGACGCGTCGACCACGCGCCGGTTCGGTGGCACCGGCCTGGGTCTCGCGATCTGCCGCCGGCTGGTCGAGCGCATGGGGGGGCGCATCTGGCTCGACAGCGAGCTCGGCCGTGGCAGCACGTTCCACTTCACCCTGGTGCTCGAGCGGGCGCGGGTGCCGGTCCCCCGACGCGTGGCCGCGTCGTCTCATTCCCTGCAGGGGCTTCCGGTCCTGGCGGCCGACGACAACGCGACCAACCGCCGGCTGCTCGAGGCGATGCTGAGCGCGTGGGGCGTCGTCCCGACGATCGTGGAGGACGGACGCGCGGCGCTGGCCGCGCTCGAGCGGGCGCGGGCCGAGGGGCGTAAATTTCATCTGGTGCTCCTCGACGCCCGGATGCCCGACCTCGACGGCTTCACCGTCGCCGAGCGCATCCGCCAGGAGCCGACGCTGGCCGGCGTGACGATGATGCTGCTCACCTCGGACGTGATGAGCGGCGATCTAGCCCGCTGCCGCTCGCTCGGCGTCGCCGGGCATCTGGTGAAGCCGTTCACGCCGTCCGAGCTCCTCAATGCCATCCTCCTGGCCCTCGGTCAGTCCATCGAGACAGCCGTGCCGTCGGCCCCGCCGCGCGAGGCCGCGGCCAGGCGCCTGCACGTCCTGGTGGCGGAAGACAACGCGGTCAACCAGCGGGTGATCGTACGGCTCCTGGAGAAGATGGGTCACATCCCGATCGTCGCCTACAACGGCCAGGAAGCCGTCGGCGCGTACGAGAGCCGTCCGTTCGACGTAGTGCTGATGGATGTGCAGATGCCGGTGATGGACGGACTGACGGCCACGCGGATGATTCGCGAGAGCGAGGCTCGGCATCCGGGCCGGCGCCGGCTGCCGATCATGGCGCTGACCGCCTACGCGATGCGCGGAGATCGCGAGCGTTGCCTCGCGGCCGGGATGGACGACCACTTGACGAAGCCGGTCAGGCCCGAAGAGCTGGCCGCCGCCCTGAACCGGCTCCTCGACGCGAGCGCTCCCGAGCCCCCTCCCACGGCGGGACGCAAGAGCGCCGCGGCGCGGAGCGAGCCCGCTCCGGCGCGGAGCGAGCCCGCTCCGGCGCGGAGCGAGCCCGCTCCGGTGCGGAGCGAGCCCGTGCCGGTCGTGACGGGCGACGCGGCGCCGGAAGGCGGATTCGATTTCTCCGCCGCGCTCAACTACGTCGGCGGAGACAGGGCGCTCCTCGACGAGCTGCTCGGGATCTTCGTCGAGGACGCTCCGGTCCGGATGGAGGCGATTCGGCGCGCCATCGCCGGCGGCGAGGCCGCGGACCTGATGCGCGAGGCCCACACGATCAAGGGCGCGCTCAGGGTGATCGGCGCCACCACGGCCGCGGGGCTCGCTCAGGGGCTGGAAGCGCTGGGGCGCGACGGCAACATCGGCGAGGCCGACAAGCTCGCTGTCGCGCTCGAGCGCGAGATGGAGCGGCTGATGCAGTCGTTGCTGGCGTCCAGGCGCGGATGAGATCGCCGTCGCGCCCGCGGCCCGGCTACGACAACAGGATCAGCAGATCGCGCGGGCCCACCGCGTCGCCGGGCACCACGTACACCTCGGCGACCATCGCGTCACGCTCCGCGATGATGTGCGTCTCCATCTTCATCGCCTCGATCGCCAGGAGTGTCTCGCCGCGCGCCACGACCTGACCGGGCCGGACCGGCACCGCGACGACCGTCCCGGCCAGCCCGGCGCTGACGTGCGCGGCATTTCCCTGCTGCGCCTGAGCGCGCGTCACCTGCGCGGTCGCGGCGGCCGTGGCCACCCGGACCAGCTGGAGCTGGCCGTCGACGGTCGCGAAGAGCGTCACGCCGCCGTTGCCGTCGGGCTCCGTCCGGGCGAGGAGGCCGATCACGTGCCGCTTGCCCGGTGCCACCTCGACCTCGATCTCCTCGCCTTCCCGGAGGCCGTAGAAGAACGCCGTGGTCGGCAGCACCGATACGTCTCCGAAGCGGTCGCGGTGCCGCGCGTACTCGAGGAAGAGCGCGGGGAACAGGATCCACGACGACAGCTCGCGCTCGCTCACCGGGCGCCGCACGGCGGCTTCGAGGTCCTCGCGCCGCGCGGCCAGGTCCGCGGCGGGCAGATGGGCCGCCGCGCGCCCGTCGATCGCGGGCTGCCCCTTGAGCACCTTCCGCTGCAGATCGGCCGGGAAGCCCTCCGGCGGCGCACCGACCTCGCCGCGGAACAGGGCGACGACCGATTTCGGGAACGCCAGGTCGCGCGCCGGATCGAGCACGTCGTCGCGGCTCCAGCCGTTGGCGACCATGCAGAGCGCCATGTCGGCGACCGCCGTCGACGTCGGCGTGATCTTCACCAGGTCGCCGAACAAGAGATTCACCTCTGCGTAGCGCCGGCAGATCTCGTCCCAGCGATGCTCGAGCCCCATCCCATGCGCCTGGGCGCGGAGGTTCGTGTACTGGGGCCCCGGCATCTCGTGGCGATAGACGTCGGCCGTCCCGGCGCGCATGTCGGCCTCGAACGGCGCGTAGTAGCGGCGAACGATTTCCCAGTACCGTGACAGCGACTGCAAGGCGTCGGGATCGAGCCCCGGATCGAGCTCGGACCCGGCCAGCGCCGACGCCATGGCGCTCAGATTGGGTTGCGCGGTGAGGCCGCTCATCGCGTCGAGGGCGCCGTAGACCGCATCGGCGCCCGCGTCGATGGCGGCCAGCACGCTGGCGGCGCCAATGCCGCTGGTGTCGTGCGTGTCGAAGTGGATGGGCAGCCCGACCTCGCCGCGCAGCGCCTCCACCAGCGCCCGCGCGGCGCGCGGCCGGCACACCCCCGCCATGTCCTTGATGCCGAGGATCTGCGCGCCTGCCTTCTCGAGCTGCCGGGCCAGGTCGACGTAGTAGCGCAGGTTCCACTTCGGACGCGCGGCGTCGAACAGATCGCCCGTGTAGCACATCGCCGCCTCGCACAGCGCCCCGGCTGAGCGCACGGCGTCGATCGCGACGCGCATGTTGTCGACGCCGTTCAAGGAATCGAAGACGCGGAAGAGGTCGATCCCCGCCAGCATCGCCTGGGCGATGAAGTGCTGCACGACGTTGTCGGGATAGCTCGTGTAGCCGACCGCATTCGAGGCGCGCACCATCATCTGGAGGATCAGGTTGGGCACCGCCTCGCGCAGCCGCGTCAGCCGCTCCCATGGGTCCTCGCGCAGGAACCGCAGCATGACGTCGAACGTCGCGCCGCCCCAGCACTCGAGCGAGAAGAGCTCGGGCGCCAGGTGGGCGTACGCCGGGGCGACGGCCAGGATGTCGTGCGTCCGCAGGCGCGTCGCCAGCAGCGACTGCTGCGCGTCGCGGACCGTCGTGTCGGTGAAGAGGACGCGCTTTTCGTTCCGCATCCAGGCGAGGAAGCGCTCGGGTCCGAGCTCGCGCAGCCGATCGCGGCTGCCCCCCGGGATCGGGCGATCGGGATCGTAGCGGGGCAGGGGCGGTTTCGGCAGCGGGCCCGTGGGCCGCGGGTGTCCCAGCACCTCCGGATTGCCGTTGACGGTCACCTCGCCGAGAAACTCGAGAAGACCGAGCGCCCCGTCCGATGACGGCGTGGATTCCAGCAGCTCGGGCGTCTCGTCCACGAACTTCGTCGTGTACGCTCCGGAGGCGAACGTCGGGTGCGCGATGACGTGCTCGAGGAACTCGAGATTCGACGCCACGCCTTCGACGCGCGACTCCCCGAGCGCCCGCGCCATGCGTCCGATCGTCTCCTCCGGCGAATCGCCGCGAGCCACGATCTTCATGAGCAGGGAGTCGTAGAACGGCGACACGCAGGCACCCGTGTGCGCGCTGCCGGCGTCGACGCGAATGCCGAAGCCCGCCGGCACCTGACAGGTGGTGAGGCGCCCGTGGGCGGGTGCCCAGCCGCGCGCCGGGTCCTCGGTCGTCACCCGGCACTGGAGCGCGTGCCCGGCCAGCGCGATCGCCGCCTGCGACGGGACGCCCGAATCGGGGTCGCCGATGCGCGCCCCGGCGGCGATCCGGAGCTGCGCCTTGACGATGTCGATCCCGGTGACTTCCTCGGTGACCGTGTGCTCGACCTGCAGGCGCGGGTTGACCTCGAGGAAGTAGAACGCCCTGGTGTCGACGTCCAGGAGGAACTCCACGGTCCCGGCGTGCGTATAGCCGGCGGCCCGCGCCACGGTGAGCGCGGTAGCGCAGAGCCTCTCGCGCTCGGCCTCGGTCAGGCTGGGCGCCGGCGCCCACTCGACGACCTTCTGATGCCGACGCTGCACGGAGCAATCGCGCTCGAACAGATGCACGAGCGTGCCGTGGAGGTCGCCCAGCACCTGGACCTCGAGGTGGCGCGCCCGGCGCAACAGCTTCTCGGCGTACACGTCGTCCTCGCCGAAGGCCGCGCGCGCTTCGCGCCGCGCCGCCTCGATGAGGGTCGGCAGCTCCGCGGCCGAGTCCGCGACGCGCATGCCGCGCCCGCCGCCGCCCCGGCTGGCCTTGATCATGAGCGGAAAGCCGATCGCCGCCGCGAGGCCCCTCGCCCGGCCGACGTCTCGCGGCAGAAGGCCGGTGGCGGGAAGGACGGCCACGCCGGCCGCCCTGGCGAGGGATCGCGCCGCGACCTTGTCGCCCAGGACGCGGATCACCTCTTCCCGCGGACCGACGAAGGTGATGCCGGCCTGCGCGCACGCGGCGGCGAGCGCCGGCTTCGCGGCGAGAAATCCATAGCCCGGGTGAATCGCGTCCACGCGAGCCCGGCGCGCCACCCGGAGTACCTCGTCGAGGTCGAGGTAGGCCTCGACCGGCGTGCGCCCCTCGCCGACGAGATAGCTCTCGTCGGCGGTGAAGCGATGGCGCGCGCCGCGATCCTCCTCGGAGAAGATCGCGACCGTGCGCATCTGGAGCTCGCGCGCGGCGCGCACGATGCGGATGGCGATCTCGCCGCGGTTGGCGACGAGGAGACGTTCGATCTTCCGGTGCAAGATGGCTTCTCCCATGTCGGAGGCGCGTCAGCGCCGCGCGCCGCGCTCTCAGGCCAGCGCGACCAGCATCTTGATCCCGAGCGCGCCGATGACGGCCGCGAAGATCCGCTTGAGCGAGCGCTCCGAGGTGCGATGGGCCAGGCGCGCGCCGACAGGCGCCAGTACCATGCTGCCCACGGTGAATCCGATCAGCGCCGGCACGTAGATGTAGCCCACGCTGTGCCCCGGCAGTCCCGCGGCGCCCCAGCCGTTCACGAGGTAGCCCACCGTCCCGACCACGGCGATCGGGAAGCCGACGGCCGAAGCCGTGCCGATCGCCATGTGAAAGGGCACGTTGCAGAAAACCAGGAACGGAATCGTCAGGGTCGCTCCCCCCATGGCCGCCAGCGCCGAGCAGACGCCGATCACGGTGCCCGCGGCGAACAGGCCGGCCGTCCCCGGCAGCTGCCGCGTCGGCTTCGGCTTCCAGTTGAAGAGCATGCTCGCGGCCATGTAGAGGACGAAGAAGACGAAGATCACCGCCAGGGGAAACGTCGGAATGTGGCGCGCGAGCAAGGTGCCGAGGCCCGTCCCGACGACGATCCCCGGGAGCAGGCGCCGGAGCACCGCCCAGTTGACCGCGCCGTGCCGGTCGTGCGCCCGCAGGCTCGAGACCGAGGTGAAGATCACGGTCGCCATGGCCGTCCCGAGCGCGACGTGCAGCATGTGCTCGTGCGGAAAGCCCTGCGCCGCGAAAGCCATCGTCGTCAGCGGCACCTGGATGCCGCCGCCGCCCATGCCGAGCATGCCGGCAAAGAAGCCGATGAAGGCGCCGATCGCCGCGTAAACGAGCAGCCACTGGTCCACGCGTTTCTCCCTGTCGCTTGCCGACAGGAAAGTATCCGCGAAGTTCGCGCGGCCGAACGGCCGAATCGGTGTTCCGGACTGCGGAGCTTCTGTCTCGGGTTGCTGGCTGGCCCGCGGGCCGGGCAGGGCGGCACCGGCCCGGCGTCAGCGCGTCGAGCGTCGGTAGGCGCTCGGGGGCCTTCCGGTGATCCGCTGGAAAACGTGTGCGAGATGGGAGGTGTCGGCGAAGCCGAGACTCGTCGCAATCGCCTCGAGCTTCTCGTCTGTGTGCGCCAGGAGGTCCTGCGCGATCGTCACCCGGACTCGGGTGAGGTAGTCGCGGACGCTCATCCCGACCTCCGAGCGAAACAGATGCGCCAGGTGGCTCGCCGAGATCTCGGCGATCTCCGCGATGCTCTCGACCGTCAGGTCCTCGTCGGAGTGGCGGCTCAGGTGGCCGATGCTGCGCCCCACGGATTCGCCGAGCCTCGGCCACGGGCCGCTCAGCCCGTCGCCCGGCGGGAGCACCGAGCCAATGCGGCTCACCAGATCGTCGAACCTGACCGGCGGGCGAAGCACCCCGCGGATGTTCAGGCTCTCCCACACCGGCGGGGCGCCGAGGTAGACGTCGTCGCACACGACCAGCACCGGGCACGCGGGCAGCTGCGCGTTCAGCGCGCCGAGAAAGCGTCCGGCCTCCGTCGTGGAGCGCTTGACGTTCAGCACCACGCACGTCGGCCGAAGCCGCAGCATGTCGTTCAGCCCGTCCATCAGCGTGCCGCTCGTCTCCACGCTGGTCGCGCGCGCGAGCACCACGGCGAGCGTCGCGCGCCAGCCGGGATCGCCGCCGACGAGGAGGAGGCGGTGCGTCCGGGGCGCGCGCGCGTCGCGGTCGGTGCGCTCTCGCTCCGTCGCCGCGCCGAGCCGGCGGCCGCGCTGCTCGAGCGCCTGGCGAATCGCGGCGAGCAGCTCGTCCTCCTGGAACGGCTTCGTGACGTAGTCCGCGGCGCCGAGCTTCATCGCAGCGACCGTGGTCCGCACGGTCTTCACCGCGGTCATCATGATGACCGGAAGATCGGGATCGACCGCCTTGAGCTCCTGGAGTATCTCGAGCCCGTCCACCTCGGGCATCAGGATGTCGAGCAGGACCAGATCCACGCGCTCGGCGCGCACGATGCCCAGCGCCCCGCGGCCGTGCGGCGCCTCGAGCACCGCGTAGTGCTCGTCGAGCGCGAAGCGCAGTCCTTCGCGGACTCCGGCGTCGTCGTCCACGACGAGCACGATCGGGCGCGCATCGGCGTGACCGTCGGCGGGCGGGGGCGCGCGATCGCCGAGAATTTCTCTCGCTTCTTTCGGAGCGACGGGGGCTTGCGCAGGGCCGCGGTGCGTTCTCACGCCCAGAGCCTGCCACAAGAGGCCGCAGTCCCCTACAGAAATTCCACAGCCCTGGACATTGACTGCCGGGGCCCGGTCTCCGACTGTGGGCGCCACCCGCGCCGAGCCGACGGGGAGGGTAGCGTCCGTCCCGTGCCCGTGAGCGACGCAGAGAGGATTCGGGAGAAAAAAAGCGAATGATCAAGCCAGGAACGCGCGCCTCGGCCGTCGGCCTCGTGGCCGCGCTCGTGCTCGTCGCCGCGCCCGGGGCGGCGCAGCAAGCGATCCGCATCGGCATCGGCCATCAGAGTCTCTGCACGGACACCTATTCGGGCGGCATCACGGTCAAGCAGCTCGGGCTGCTCGACAAGCACTTGCCGCGCTCGGGAAAGTATGCCGGCGCCAGGTACGACATCGTCTGGGAGGACTACGCCTCCGGGCCGCCGATCACGAGCCAGATGCTGGCCGGCAAGCTCGACATCGGGGTCATGGGGGACTATCCGCTGCTCGTCAACATCGCCCGCTTCCAGGAGACGCAGAGCCTCCGCTCGGTGATCGTGTCGATGACCGGGTACAACATGCACGGCTCCGGCAACTCGATCGTGGTGCCGGCCGACGCACCGATCTACCGATTCGAGGACCTCAAGGGCAAAAGGGTGTCGGTGCCGTTCGGCTCGGCCGCCCACGGGATGCTCCTCAAGGCCCTCGTGGACCGCGGGCTCACGCCGGACTTCTTCACCTTGATCAACCAGGCGCCGCCCATCGGCGCCACCAGTATCCAGGAGAAGAAGATCGATGCCCACGCCGACTTCTGTCCGTGGGGCGAGCTGATGGAGTTCAAGGGCTTCGGGCGGAAGATCTTCGACGGCAGCCAGGCGTCGGTCGCGTACCTGCACGGTCCCGTCGTCCGCAAGGACTTCCTCGAGCGGTACCCGGAGATCGTCGTGGCCTATCTCAAGGCCGTCGTCGAGGCCAACGAGTGGATCACCAGGAATCCCGAGGAGGCCACCACGAAGCAGGAGCAGTGGACGTCGATCCCCAAGGAGGTGCTTTACCTCTACTTCGGGCGCGGCGGCTTCCTCACGCTCGACGCGACCATCAAGCCCCAGTGGGTGGAGGTGCTGAAGTACGACGCCTCCGTCCTGCAGAAGATGGGCATCATCAAGAGCGCCGACGTCGAGGGCTTCATCGACGACCGCTACATCAAGCAGGCCTACCGCGAGCTCGGCCGCGACTACGCGCGCGATCAGCGTGCCATGGTCGCCGGCACCTCGCCCCTCGACGGCAAGGACGCGAGCACGGGCGCGCCGATCAAGGACCCGCGGGCGGCGGCCGAGATGTGGCTCAAGGGCGAGCCGATCAGGCCGTACGCCTCGCTGGCGAGCCTGATGGGCGCCTTGCGGGACGCCGAGCAGGCGGGCCGCGCGGTCAACGCCGCCTACGTGTTCGACTATCCGACGGGTCTCAAGCTCTTCGCCCACCGGGCGTTCTACGTGGCCGGCGGCAGCGGCAAGGCCGCGACCGCTTCGCTCGTCGCCTTCGCCTGGAAGGAAGAAGCCGAGGCCTTCGCGACCAAGAACGGCGGCAGGGTCCTTTCGCTCGAAGAGGCCAAGAAGCTGGGGGTCGCGAAGTAGATGGCGACCGCGCCGCTCGTCCGCGCGCCGGCCGCGCGGGCGACCGCCGCCGCCCCGCTGCGACTGACGAGCTGGCGGCGCCCGGCCCTCCGCGCGCTGTCCATCGGGTTGTTCCTGCTCGCGTGGCACGTTGCGACCCTGTGGGGCCTCGATCTCTACGTGCGCTTCCAGAACATCCCCTCGCCGGGCGAGGTCCTCGCCGAGGCGATCGAGCTGTTCAGCAATCGAAGCTTCTACGTCCACATCGTCGCGAGTCTCGAGCGCATCTGGCTCGGCTTCGCCATCGCCACCGTGCTCGGCGTCGGGCTGGGCCTCGCCATCGGGTGGTTCGCCGTCGCCGAGGACACCTTGTTCCCGCCGATCGAGCTGTTCCGGCCGATCCCGGCGGTGGCGTGGGTGCCGATCAGCATCATGCTCTGGCCCACCGAGCGGTCGAGCATCGTGTTCATCACCACGCTCGGCGCGTTCTTCCCGATCGTGCTCAACACGATCCACGGCGTCGAGGGGATCGACCGCCAGCTCGTGCGCGCGGCGACGAGCCTGGGCGCGCGGCGCGCCGCCATCTTCCGCGAGGTTGTCCTTCCCGGCGCGCTGCCGTCGATCGTCACCGGGCTCTCGGTGGGCATGGGAGTCTCGTGGATCTGTCTGATCTCGGCCGAGATGATCTCCGGGCAGTTCGGGGTCGGGTACTTCACGTGGGTCGCCTACGGCATCGTGAAGTACCCGCAGATCGTCGTCGGCATGCTCACGATCGGCGTGCTCGGCATGCTGTCGAGCCTGGCGGTCCGTCTGATCGGCGCTCGCTTCATGCCGTGGCTGCCCCGCCGCGAGAAGGACGGGGCCTGACGGTCGTGGTCACCGCGGCGCCCGCCGGACGGATCGAGATCACCGACCTCGGCGTCGTGTTCGGCCGTGACGGACGTCGGGTAGAAGCGATCCGGCGTTTCACCTTGCTGACTACGCCGGGCGAGTTCGTGGCGCTGCTGGGCCCGTCGGGCTGCGGCAAGACCACCGTGCTCAACGCGGTGGCGGGCTTCGTGCCGCCCACGGTCGGGCGGGTTGTGTTGGACGGCGAGCCCGTCACGGAGCCGGGCGCGGATCGCGGGATGGTCTTCCAGCAGCACTCGCTGTTTCCGTGGAAGACGGTGCTCGGCAACGTCGAGTTCGGCCTCAAGATGCGCGGGATCGGTCCGGCGGCCCGATCGACCCAGGCGCGGTCCTACCTGAGCCTCGTTGGCCTGGCCGGCTTCGAGCGCGCGTACCCGGGCGAGCTCAGCGGCGGCATGCAGCAGCGCGTGGGCATCGCTCGCGTCCTCGTCAACCGGCCGCGCGTGATGCTCATGGACGAGCCGTTCGGGGCCCTCGACGCGCAGACGCGCCTGGCGATGCAGGAGCTGCTGCTCGGCGTCTGGCGCGAGGTGAAGACCACGGTGCTGTTCGTCACCCACGACGTCGACGAGGCGATCTTCCTCGCCGATCGGGTGGCGGTCATGACGGCGCGGCCCGGCCAGATCCGCGATCTGATCCCGGTCAAGCTCGCGCGGCCGCGGCCCGCCGAGATCATCGCGACGCCGGAGTTCATGGCCCTCAAGGCTCGTGTGCTCGCCCAGGTGCGCGAGGAGAGCGGACGGGCGTGGATCGAGCCGCGCCCGTGAGCGCGCTGGGGGCGCTTGCGACGCGAGCCCGCGCCCGGCAGCGGGCCGTGGCGGCAGCCGCGCTCGCCGTCTTCGCCGTCTATCAAGCGCTGATTCTCGGCATCCTCGTCGCCGGCCTCGGCGGCACGCCGAACTACCTGCGGCTCTACCCGGCGTGGGAGAACGCGCGCCGCATCACCCGGCTCACCCCGTCGGCGGCGGACGCCGTCGCGCTCATCGCGCGCGAGCCGCTGCTCGAGTACGGACGCCTCCACCCGGCCTTCGGCGTCGCGGTGTGGAGCTACGAGCTGACGTGGTCGAGTCTCGTCTTCTTCCTCTCGTTCTCCGCGCTCGTCGGGTTGTACCTCGGCATTGGCGGGCTCGCGACGCGCTGGGGCGCGGTGGGCTCGCTGAGCGGAGCGGGCGTCGTCGGCCTGCTCGGCGCCAGCGTGTCCTCGCTCACCCACTGCGGGCTCGGGTCGTTCGGGCTACTGCTCGCGGTGTCGGGACTCTCGACGACCACGCTTCAGTGGTGGGAGCGGTTCGAGCCGGTGCTGATCCCAGCGGGCTACGCGCTGGTCGTGCTCGCGATTCTGGCCCGCGCGAGGGGGCTCGCCCCGGCGTGGCCGGCGGCCGCGACGTGAGAGCGCCGGCGGCGGCGCTCGCTGGGCTCCTGCTCCTGTCCGCGTGCTCGCGAGGGGGGGCGGAGATGATGCCGGCCTTCGAGCTCGTGGATCAGGCCGGCGCGCTCGTGAAGTCGGAGCAGCTCCGGGGCCGCGTCCTCGTCGTCAGCTTCGTCTTCACGACGTGCGCGGAGGCCTGCCCGCTCATCACGGCGCAGCTCGCCCGGACCCAGAGCCGGCTCCGCGCCGAGAAGCTCGACGGCCTCGTGCGCTTCGTCTCGATCACCCTCGATCCGGCCACCGACCGACCCGAGACCTTGCGTCGCTACGCCGACGCGTACGGTCTCGACCTCGCGAGCTGGCATCTCTTGACGGGCGCGTCGGACGACGTGGGCCGCGTGGTCGGCGCCTTCGGCCTGCACGCGACCACGCGCGAGCGGATCGTGCACGGCAGCCTCATCGTGCTGGTCGACGCGAAGGGCCGCATCGCCGAGCGCCGCACGGACCTCGAGCTCGACCCCGAGCGCCTCGTCGGCTCGGTTCGCAAGCTCCTCGGCTGAGGAGTCGGAGTACACTAGCGCCCGCGATGCGTCTGGGCGTCCTCATTCCGACCCGCGGTGCGGTCGTGCAGTCCGCGCAGCGACCCCCCGTGGAGGAGTGCTGGACGATGGCGCGCCACGCCGACCGCGCCGGCTACGACGCCGTGTGGGTCGGCGACAGCATCGTCGCCAAGCCGCGGCTCGAGCCGCTCACGACCTTGGCCTATCTGGCCGGCATCACCAGCCGGGTGAGGCTCGGGACGGCCGTGCTCTTGCCGGCGCTGCGGCACCCGGTCGTGCTCGCTCACCAGATCGCGAACGTCGACCAGATCTCGCGCGGCCGCGTCGTGTTGGGGCTCGGCGTGGGCTGGAGCCTGCCGTCGGCCGAGCGCGAGTGGGCGGCGTGCGGCGCCGACCACAAGCGGCGCGTCCGCCGCCTGGAAGAGCACGTCGAGATCTGGCGGATGCTCTGGCGCGGCGAGCCCGTGACCTACCACAACGGCGACGTGGAGCTGACCGATCACACGATCGGTCCACTGCCGTGGAATCCGGGCGGGCCTCCGGTGCTGATCACCGCGGCGAACCGGGGCGAGCTGCTCGCCGCGCAGTTCGACCGCTTCGGCCGGCTCGGCGACGGGATCATCACGACGTACGTGCACGCCGAGGAGTGCCGGCTCGTGCGCGAGCGCGCCGAGCAGGCGCTGGCCCGGCACGGCCGCGCGAAGACGCCCTTCGAGCTCTGCGTCTACACGACGGTGCGGATGGACGACGATCCGCGCACGGCCGAGCGCGTCGCCACGGAATTCCTGGCGACGTACTACGGCGGGGGCGTCCACTCGCGCGGTACGATGGGGCTCGGGCCCGCCGACGTCGTGATCGCCGCGCTCCAGCGGTACGCGACGGCCGGGGTCAGCAACCTGTGCATCCGGTTCGTGGGCGACGACCAGCTCGCCCAGCTCGAGCGATTCACCACCGAGGTGTTGCCGCACATCCCAGGAGAGCACCGATGAAAGTTCGATTCGACCAGGCCGCGCCGTACGAAGTCGAGGAAATGGACGCGCCGTTCGCGAAGCCCGAGGGCCGGGAGCTTCTGGCGCGCATCTACCGGCCGAGGGGCGAAGCCGAGGCGCCGCTGGCGGCGCTGGTCGACGTCCATGGCGGAGCGTGGAGCCGGAACGATCGGCGGTCGGGTGCCCTCCACGGCCGGGGGCTCGCGGCCTCCGGCGTGCTCGTGGTCTCGCTCGACTTCCGGCAGGGTTCGGAGGCCAAGCATCCGGCGGCCAGCGCCGACGTCGCGGCCGGCGTGCGCTGGGTTCGCGCGAACGCGCGACGGCTCGGCGTCGATTCCCGACGCGTCGGCCTCGTCGGCAACTCGAGCGGAGGCCAGCTGGCGCTGCTCGCCGGGCTCAAGCCCGACGCGTTCGCGGGAACGCCGATCGTGTCGCCCGACGGCACGCTCGACGCCGCGCCGGGCGACGAGTCGGTCGCGTTCGTCCTGGCGCTCTATCCGGTCGCCGACCCGTTGGCGCGGTTCCGCTACGTGGTCGGACGCGAGAACGACGGGTCGGGCTTCGACGCCAAGCGGCTGATCGCCGCCCACCACGGCTACTTCCTGAGCGAGGCGCAGATGGAAGAGGCGAGCGTCACGCGCATCGTGGCGGCCCGCGAGGCCCGCGCGCTGCCCCCCGTCTGGCTCGCCCATCCGGAGCTCGACGACAACGTGCCGTCGGCGATCACCGACGCATTCGTCCAGGCCTATCAGCAGGCGGGCGGTGCGATCGAGCGCGTACACTTCCCGGGCGCCCGTCACGGCTTCATCGGCCAGCCCAGCGCCGACGCAAACAAGGCCGTCGCGCTGATGCGGGAGTTCATCGGACGCCAGCTCGCACGATGACTCGCCGCGCTCGGTCTGCTGTTGTCCCTCGCGCCCGCGCTCGCGGCCGGCGCGGCCGCGCCCGCGCCCGGGGGGCGCGCGGACGCGCCCGGGGATCAGCTCACGTGGGCCGTGCATACGGCGCTGGTGCCGACCTACTTCGATCCCGCGGAGACGACGATCATCACGCCGTTCATGGTGCTGTTCGCGCTCCACGACGGCGTCGTGAAGCCGATGCCGGGCAAGGCGCTCGCTCCCAGCCTGGCCGAGTCGTGGTCCGTCTCGCCGGACGGCCTCGTGTACGACTTCGTGCTGCGCCGGGGCGTGAAGTTCCACAACGGCGACCCGGTCACCAGCAGCGGCGCCGACGCCCGCGTTGACCCTCGCCGCGGCGCGCGTTACTCTCCCGGCACGACGCACCGTTGAGCCAGGAGAACCCCTGATGAGCACGACGAAGACGCCGCTGTCGCAGATCATCTCCCTCAGCGATTTGCCGTGGCAAGAGCGCCAGCCCGGAGTTCGCGGCAAGAACATCTGGGAGCATCCCGAGAGCAACCGACGCGCCGTCATGAGCCGAATCGCCCCGCGCTCCAAGCTTCCGCTGCATCGGCACGCCGGCGACGAGCTGGTCTTCGTCATCGAGGGCGCCATCCACGACGACTTCGGCACGATCACAGCGGGAAACATGGGCTATCGGCCGAACGGGTGCGTCCACACCGTGTCGGCGCCGAACGGCGCGACGGTCCTGGCGATCATCAGCGGCGGAGTGGAGCCGCTCGCGACGCCGGCCAGCGGGCCCCCGTCGCAGATCTTCGCCCTGAGCGACCTGCCGTGGATCGAGGCGCGGCCGGGGGTGCGCCAGAAACGGATCTGGGAGGACAAGACAGAGACCCCCGAGCGGCGCGCGATTCTCGCGCAATTCGAAGCGGGCGCCACCTTGCCGCCCCACCGCCACGTGGGCGACGAGCTCATCTTCGTCATCGAGGGCGCGAACGCCGACGAGTCGGGCCCGGTGACCACCGGCAACATGAACTACCGGCCGAACGGCTGCGTGCACACCGTGACGACGAAGAACGGCGCCACGGTCCTGGCAGTTGTGTGGGGTCGCACGGAGCCGGTCTGAGACAAGCCTGCCGCCGTCAAATTCTCCTTCGAACGCTATCGGGGCTCGGACAGCAAGCTCGTCACGGACATCGGCGGATACGCGTTCTCGGCGCCGTACGAGGATGTGAAGCTGAAAAGAAAATAAACAACACGAAAACTCAGGGAGGCTTCCATGAGACAGGTTCGAGGCCTCTTCGCTTCGTTGCTCGTCCTCACGCTCGTGACCCTCGGTCCGTCGCCAGGCACCGCGGCGGACGCGCCCGCGGGGCGCGCGGACGCGCCCGCGGGTGAGATGGTCTGGGGGGCTCACATCTCTCTCGCGCCCACGTGGTTCGATCCCGCCGAGACCTCCGGGATCATCACGCCCTTCATGGTGATCTACGCCCTGCACGATGCGATGCTCAAGCCGATGCCGGGTAATCCCGTCGCGCCGAGCCTGGCCGAGTCGTGGAGCATGTCCCCGGATGGCCTGGTGTACGACTTCGTTCTCCGCAAAGGTGTCAGGTTCCACAACGGCGACACCGTCACCGCCGAGGACGTCAAGTTCTCGCTCGAGCGCTACCGGGGCGCGTCGGGCAAGGCTCTCAAGGAGAGCGTCGCGGCAGTGGAGACCCCAGATCCCGGGCGCGTCCGGATCCGTCTCAAGCGCCCGTGGCCCGACTTCATGACCTTCTATCTCGGGGCCACCGGTGCCGCCTGGATCGTGCCCAAGAAGTACGTCGAGAAGGTCGGCGACGACGGTTTCAAGAAGGCGCCGATCGGTGCCGGGCCATACAAGTTCGTCTCGTTTACCCCCGGCGTGGAGCTGGTTCTGGAAGCTTTCGATCAGTACTGGCGGAAAGTGCCGAACGTGAAGCGGCTGGTCTTCAAGTCGATCCCCGACGAGACCACGCGCCTGGCCGCGCTCAAGCGCGGTGAGGTCGACATCGCCTATAACCTTCGCGGCGAGCTGGCCCAGGAGGTCCGCCGTACCCCCGGGCTCACGCTCAAGCCCAACGTCGGCCAGGCTACCCATTGGATCTACTTCGCCGACCAGCGGGATCCGAAATCGCCGTGGCACGACCGGCGCGTACGCCTGGCGGCAACCTATGCCATCGACCGCCAGGCGATGAACCAGGCGGACGCGCTGGGCTTCGCCAAGATCACCTGGAGCATCATTCCCTCGAGCTTCGAGTTCTACTGGCAGCCGCCCGCCTACGGGTACGATCGCGCCAAGGTCAAGCAGCTGCTCACCGAGGCCGGATATCCCAACGGATTCGACGCCGGCGATTACTTCTGCGACGCCGCGATCGTCAACATCGGTGAGCCCGCGGTCAACTACCTCAACGCGGCGGGCATCCGGGTGAAGCTCCGTCCGATCGAGCGCGCCGCCTACTTCAAGGGATGGTCCGACAAGAAGTATAAGGGGCTCATCCACGGCGCCAGCGGCGCCTTCGGCAACGCCGCGACGCGAATCGAGGCGTTCGTGGCCGGTGGCGGCACGTACGTCTACGGCAGCTACGCCGACATCGACGGGCTCTTCAGCGAGCAGGCTACCGAGATCGACCCGAAGCGGCGCGAGGCGACCTTACACCGCATCCAGCAGCTCATTCACGAGAAGGTGATCGTGGCGCCGATCTGGCTGAACGCCGGCCTCTCCGGCCTGGGGCCGCGGGTGGAGGAGTCGGGCATCGGACTCATCGCCGGGTTCGCGTGGTCCGGGCCCTACGAAGACGTCAAGCTCAAGGGAAAGTGAGACCCCATGACCCCACCCGGCGACACGCTCGGTCGCCTCGCCGCTCTTGCGCTCATCGTCGCCGCCGCGTCGTTCGCCGTCCCTGAGGTGCGTGCGGAAGCGCCCGTCGGTCAGATGACCTGGGCCGTGCACACGACCCTCGTGCCGACTTGGTTCGACCCGGCCGAGACCATTCAGGGCACACCGTTCATGGTCCTGCTGGCGACCCACGACGCGCTCGTGAAGCCGATGCCGGGACGCAGCATGGCGCCGAGCCTGGCCGAATCGTGGAGCGTCTCGGCCGACGGGCTCGTCTACGAGTTCGTGCTGCGCAAGGGGACCAAGTTTCACAACGGCGAGCCCGTCACCGCCGAGGACGTGAAGTTTTTCTTCGAGCGCTATCGGGGTATCTCCGCCAAGGCCATCAAGGAGAAGGTCGCGGCGGTGGAGATCCCCGATCCGGGCCGCGTCCGGTTTCTGTTCCGCGAGCAGGCCGCGGAGCTCGATCGCGCGAAACGCGAGGCGATCCTGCATCGGATGCAGCAGCTGATCCACGAGCGGGCGATGTTCGCGCCGGTCTGGGACTTCGCGTTCCTGCACGGCGTGGGGCCGCGCGTGGAGGAATCCGGGCTCGGCCTGCTCGGGAGCTACGGGTTCTCGGGGCCGTACGAGGACGTGAAGCTGAAAAGCCGCTGACTGGCCTGGCGTGAGATGATTCCCAGCCATGGACCGTGAGGGCCGGCGCGCCGAGTACGCCGCGTGGCTCCGGGCCGCCGCCGAGCGGCGCTTCGGGGCCGCGCGCGCCCAGGAGCTCGATAAGACCATCGAGGACGCCGCGGGCTGGATGACCGAGGTGGCGACCTTCCCCGTCGGGACGGACGAGCCGCCCGCCTTCTACCTCGAGGCCGATCCGTGAGCCTGCACACGCTGGACGCCATCGACGCGGCGCGGGCGATCCGCGAGAAGGTGCTGTCGCCCGTCGACCTGATCGAGGCGCTGCTCGAGCGCATCGAGCGGATCGACGGACGCATCCAGGCGTGGGCGCTCGTCGACCGCGACGGCGCGCGCCGTGCGGCCCGACAGGCCGCCGACGAGGCCGCGCGCGGCGCGTTCCGCGGCCCGCTCCACGGCGTGCCGTTCGGCGCCAAGGACATCTTCTACAGCGCCGGGCTTCGCACCGAGGCCGGGTCGAAGGCGATGGCCGGCTTCGTCCCCGACTACGACGCGACCTCGGTGGCGCGCCTGAAGGCCGCCGGCGCGATCCTGCTCGGCAAGCTGCAGACCACGGAGTTCGCGACCACCGATCCGGCGCCCACCCGCAATCCGTGGAGCCTCGTCTGCACGCCGGGCGGCTCGTCGAGCGGCTCGGCTGCGGCAGTCGCGGCGCGGATGATCCCACTGGCGTTCGGCACCCAGACGATCGGCTCGAACGTCCGTCCCGCCTCGTACTGCGGGCTCGTGGGCCTGAAGGCGACGTTCGGGCGGATCAGCACGCGCGGCGTGATCCCGCTGAGCTACACCCAGGACCACGTCGGGCTCATGGCGCGGAGCGTGGAGGACATCGCGCTCGGGCTCTCGATCGCGGCCGGCCACGATCCCGACGATCCGAGCTCGTCGCGCGCGCCGGTGCCCGACTATCTGGCGGCGTTGACCCGCCGGCGCGCCCCGCGCGTGGGTCTCCTGCGCGAGTTCTTCGAGCGCGCCGCCTCCGACGTCGCGGACATCACCGCGCAGGCGGTCAACCGGCTCGCGCGGGCCGGCGCCGATATCGAAGAGGCCAAGATGCCACCGACGTTTCGCGCCGTGGCCGCCGCGGCGTACGTGATCACGCGCAGCGAGACCGCGAGCGCTCACGCCGAGCGCTTCGCGCTGAAGGCCGACCTCTATCGGCCCGGGATCCGCAGCTCGATCGAGATGGGCATGCTGATCCCGGGCGATCTCTACGTGCGCGCGCTCCGGATCCGGCGCCAGTTCCGCCGCGAGATGAGCCTGCTGCTCGAGCGCTACGACGTGCTGCTGACGCCGACCACGCCCACACCCGCTCCCGAGGGGATGGCGACGGGCGACCCGAGCTTCCAGGTGCCGTGGTCGATCTCGGGGCTTCCGTCGATCACCGTGCCCTGCGGACTGACGACGTCGGGCCTGCCTCTCGGCATTCAGCTCGTGAGCGGTGCCTACGCCGAAGCGCCGCTGCTCTCCGCGGCGGCGTGGTGCGAGGACATTCTGGGCCGGGCGTCGGCGCCAAGCCTCTAGAACGAAACCAGGAGGCAGTGCGCGCTGCAGGCGGTCGCGGGGCTGGGGGCCCCGCCCGCCGAGGCGCGTCGGAAAATGAGGGCCACATGAGCGAATCTCTCGGGCAGGCCGTGGAATTGCTGGCGGCGGGCGACTGGAAGAAGGCGCACGAGATCGTCCAGAAGGAGAAGTCGACCCTGGCGGCGTGGATCCACGGCATCGTGCACATCCTCGAGGGCGATCTCGACAACGCGCGCGGCTGGTACAAACGGGCCGAGCGCGAGTTTCCCGGCGCGGACGCGGCCAAGTCGGAAATCGCCGCGGCGCGCCGTGCCGTGGCGAGCGGTGTATAGTCTGGGCGGCTTGGCGGACTGACTATTCGCGATCGATAGACGCAGGAGGCAGACCATGACGAGCAAAGGGGACATCCTGGTCGGGACCGTCGGTCAGGGCGTCATGATGAGCGCCGACGAGGGCGAGAGCTGGACGCGGGCCAGCGTGCGCCAGGGCATGCACTCCGATTGCATCGTCCGCATGCTGCGCGCGGACTCGCGCAGCCCCGAGGTCGTCTACGCCGGGACCGACTTCGGCCTCTACCGCAGTGACGACGGGGGCGGAAAGTGGCGCCTGCTCGACAATGCGATGAAGGGGTCCGTGGTCTGGAGCATGGCCATCGACCCGATCGATCCCGCCGTCATGTTCGCCGGCACCGGCACGCCGAGCACCCCGGGCATCTTCCGCTCGACCGATGGCGCCAAGAGCTGGGCCCGGCTCTCTGTCGACATCGCCGACGACTGCCCGAACGTCGGCGTCCCGCGGCCCACCGGCATCGCGATCGATCCGACCAACGACCGCAACGTGTGGGTCGGGCTCGAGGTGGACGGCGTTCGCTACAGCCGAGACGGCGGCGAGACGTGGGCCAAGCTGAACGGCCAGATCGCGAACCAGGATGTTCACAACATGCTGGTCGTCGAAGGTCCGCCGAAGACCGTGTTCACCGTGGTCAACGACGACATCTGGCGCAGCACGGACGACGGCACGAGCTGGCAGGCCGCGCGCGCCCGCGAGGTCTTCCCCTGGCACTATCCGCGCGGCATCGCGGTCAAGCCGGGCGATCCGCGCACGGTGTTCCTGACCCTCGGCGACTCCACGCCGGGCCGCATCGGCACGGTAGTGCGCTCGCGCGACGCGGGCGTCACGTGGGAGCCGCTGAAATTCCCGGTGCAGCCGAACTCGGCGATCTGGACGGTGGCGACCGCGGACGCGGCGCCCGACACGATGTTCGCGGCCAGCCGCTACGGCTATCTCTATCGCAGCGACGACGGGGGCGACTCCTGGCGCAAGCTCTGGCGGGAGTTCGGCGAGGTCTCGTCGATCCAGTGGGTGCCACGTTGAAAGCGATCCGCGTGTCGGCCTACGGCGGTCCGGCGGTGCTGAAGCTCGAGGAGATCCCCGCGCCACAGCCGGGGGCTACCCAGGTGCTCGTCCGCAACCACGCCGTCGGCGTGAATCCCGTCGACACGTACCTGCGCTCCAACACCGACAACCGCGGCCCGAAGCTTCCGTACACACCGGGCTCGGACTCGGCCGGCGTGGTGGAGGCCGTCGGCGGTTCGGTCACGCGCGTGAAGAAGGGCGATCGCGTCTACGTGGGCGGCTCCGTTTCCGGCGCCTACGCTGAGATGACCCTCTGCGAGCAGACGCAGGTCCACGACCTGCCGGGGAACGTGAGCTACGCCCAGGGCTCGGCGGTGAACGTGCCCTACGCCACCGCATTTCATGCGTTGTTCCACCGGGCGCACGGCGAGGCCGGCGAGTCGGTGCTGGTGCACGGCGCCAGCGGCGGCGTCGGCATCGCCGCGGTCCAGCTCGCGCGGGCGCGCGGCCTCACCGTCATCGGCACCGCTGGCACCGAGAAGGGACGGCGGATGGTGGCGGAGCAGGGCGCCCATCACGTCCTCGACCACAACACCCCCGGCTATCTCGACGAGGTGGTGAAGCTCACGGGCGGGCAGGGGGTCGACGTCATCCTCGAGATGCTCGCGAACGTGAATCTCCAGAAAGACTTCGGCGCGCTCGCGATGCGCGGGCGCGTCGCGGTGATCGGCAACCGCGGGTCGATCGAGTTCAACCCGCGTCTGGCCATGAACAAGAACGCCGCGATTCTCGGCGTCGCGCTCTTCCACGCCACGCCGGCGCAGCTCGCGGGCATCCACGCGGCGCTGGTCGAGGGACTGCGCAACGGGACCTTGCGGCCGGCCATCCAGCAGGAGCTGCCGCTCGCGCAAGCGCCGCGCTCCCACGAAGCGGTGATGGAGAACGGCCACCACGGCAAGATCGTGCTGGTGCCCTAGCGGCTGGCGTCGCCGGCGTAGTGCAGGTCGAGCTCAAGAACCTCCTGACCAGCGTGCGCGGGGTCGCCGCGGCCCACCTCGAGCACGCGCGACAGCTGCAGAAGACGCTGAATTAGCGCGCGATCGGCGCCGCGCCACGGCCGGCGACCGGCGGCGCCACTCAGGCGCGGTCGGCGATGACCGCGGTCGCCTGGATCTCGATCTCCATGCCGGGGCGCGCGAAGTTCGTCACGGTGATGAGCGCGCTGGCGGGATAGTTGCCGTCCGGGAACTTCTGCCGGCGCAGCTCGACGAAGCGGTCGCCGTGGCGCGGCTCCTTGATGAACACCGTCATGGTGACGAGGTTCGCGAGGGCGCCGCCGGCGCGCCGCAGGGTCTGGTCGATCAGCGTGAACACCTCGTGCGTCTGCGCCTCGAAGTTGCCGGAGATATCCTTGCCGTCGCCGTCCACCAGCGTGGTCTGCCCGGCCAGCCAGACGATACGTCCCCCCTCGGTGATGACGGCCGGGGAGTACGCGCGGCTCTTCTGGCGATCGGTCCCTTCGAGATACTTCGCCATTGCGGCTCCTTTCCGGCGGTCGCGGGGCTGGGCCCCGCCCGCCGAGGTGCGTCTATCAATATTTGATAGACTCGCGGGCGTCAATCCCGCGCGACGAAGGAGCCTCACATGGACCTCGGCTTGAAGGGACAGGCGGCGCTGGTCACCGGCGGCAGCAAGGGCATCGGCAAGGCGGTGGCGCACGGGCTCGCCCAGGAAGGCGTCCGGGTGGCGATCTGCGCCCGGGACAAGGCCTCGCTCGAAGCCGCGGCCCAGGAGCTCGCGCGGGCGACCGGCGGGGAGGTCTTCGCCGTGGCCGGCGACCTCACGCGGCCCGACGACGTCCGGCGCATCGTCGACGCGACCGCCGCGCGCTTGGGCCGGATCGACGTGCTCGTCAACAATGCCGGGGCGGCGCCGGGCGGCGAGATCCTCGACCTGACCGAGGAGGACTGGCAGAAGGCACTCCAGCTCAAGTTCATGGGCTACGTCCGGTGCATCAAGGCGGTGATCCCGCACATGCTGCGTCAGGGCGGCGGCCGCATCGTGAACATCGTGGGCAACGACGGCGTCAAGCCCATCGGCATCGAGCTCTCGCCGAGCGCCGCCAACGCCGCCGACCTGGCCATGACAGTCGCGCTGGCCGAGCAGTACGGCCGCCAGAACATCCTCGTGAACGCGATCAACCCGGGGCCGGTGGCCACCGAGCGGTGGGGCCAGCTCATCAGCGGGATCGCGCGCATGCGCAAGATCAGCGTCGACGAGGCGCAGAGCCGCGCCGAGCGCAGCATCCCGCTCGGCCGCATCTGCACCCCGGAGGAAGTCGCGAACGTGGCGGTGTTCGTCGCCTCGCCGCGCGCCAGCTTCATGAACGGGGCCATCATCACGCTCGACGGCGGCCAGCGGAAAGCGTTGCTCGACTGACGGCCACGTGATCGTCGACGTCCACGTCCATTACGTCTCGCCCGACGCCTTCGAGACGGTTCGGCGCCGATCGGATGCCTACGGCGTGCGAGTGCTGCCAGGGGACGGCGTCCGGCTGCAGATCGGCGACGAGGCGCCGACGCGGCCGCTGCTCCCGGCCCTCTACACGCTTGACCTCCACACGAAGTTCTTCTCAAAGGCCGGCATCGACACTGCGGTGTTTGGCCCGCTGATGGACATCGCGGGCTACTCGCTGCCGCCCGCGCAGGGGGCCGCCTGGAGCCGCCTGCAGAACGAGGCGCTCGCGGCGGCGCTCCGCGAGGCGCCGGGCGCGCACCGCGGTCTGGCGACGGTGCCGCTGCAAGACCCGGCGACCGCTGCCGGAGAGCTTTCCTTCGCCGTGCGCGAGCTCGGACTTCGCGGCGCCATGGTCGATCCCAACGCGCTCGGGCAGCCGCTCGGCGACGGCACGTTCGATCCGTTCTGGAAGGCGGCGGCGGATCTCGCCGCGCCGGTCGTGCTCCATCCGTTCCTGCTCGAGGCCGTCGAACGATTCGGCCGCCACTACCTGCACAACCTGGTCGGCTATCCGTTCGAGACGACCCTGGCCGCCGCCAGCCTCATCCTCGGCGGCACACTCGACCGGTTCCCCGGGCTCTCGGTGGTGCTGGTCCACGGCGGCGGCTTCCTGCCCTACCACATCGGCCGCTTCGATCGCGCGCACGAGACCCGGCCGGAGGCGCGCGTGGACGACGCGGGACTCCCGAGCCGCTACCTCCGGCGCTTCCTCTACGACACGCTCGTGCAGCGCTCCGATGCGCTCCGCTATCTCGTCCAGCTCGTCGGCCACGATCGCGTGATGCTCGGCAGCGATCACCCGTTCTGGATGGGCGATCCGGATCCGCTGCGCGTCGTCCGCGAGGCCGATCTCGATCCCGGCACGCGGGCCGCGATCTTCGGCGAGAACGCGGCGCACGTCTTCCATCTGCCCTGATGGCCCCGCCGACCCGCCTCGAGCACGCGGTGGATTATCGCGTGATCGGCGCCCCGATCAAGCGCAAGGAGGACTTTCGCCTCCTGACCGGACGCGGCAAGTACGCCGCCGACGTGCGCGTGCCGGGGCTGCTGCACGCGGCGATCTTGAGGTCGCCGCATCCTCACGCGCGCATCGCGGCCGTCCGCGCCGGCGCGGCGCGCGCGGTCCCCGGCGTCGCCGCGGTCATCACGGCGGACGACCTCGGGACGGTGCCGCGCATTCCCGTGCGTCTCGGACAGCGCGCGGGTGTCGGCCCCAACGCATGCCTGCAGCCGCCGCTCGCAACCGGTGTCGTGCGCTACGTCGGCGAGCCGGTCGCCTTCGTGGTCGCCGCCAGCCGCTACCTCGCCGAGGACGCCCTCGAGCTCATCGAGATCGACTGGGAGCCGCTGCCCGTCGTCGCCGACGCGCGACGCGCGAGCGATCCGGGCGTGCCGGTCCTTCACGCGGCCGCCGGCAGCAACGTCATCGAGCGACTCATGACGCGCGCCGGGGATCCGTCGACCGCGCTGGTGTCCGCCGAGCGGCGTCTGACCGAGCGCTTCGCCGTGCAGCGCCACACCGGCGTGCCGATGGAGACGCGCGGGCTCACGGCGGCGCACGACCCGGGGACCGGCGTGCTCACCCTGTGGGGCGTGGCCAAGGTGCCGCATTTCAACCGGCGGGTCCTCGCCGACCTGCTCGGCCATCCCGAGCACCTGATCCACTTCCTCGAACTCGAGGTGGGCGGCGGCTTCGGCGTGCGCGGTGAGTTCTATCCCGAAGATTTCATGGTGCCGTGGGCGGCGATGCGGCTCGGGCGGCCGGTGCAGTGGATCGAGGACCGTCGCGAGCACCTGATGGCGGCCAACCACTCGCGACAGCAATACCACGAGGTCGAGATCGGCGTGCGCCGCGACGGCACGATCGTCGCGCTGCGTGACCGCTTCATGGCCGATCTCGGTGCCTACATCCGCACGCACGGCGTGGTCGTCCCCGAGCTGACGATCGCGCTGCTGCCCGGGCCCTACCGGATCCCGAACTACGAGTGCGAGGCGCTCTGCGTCCTCACCAACAAGACGCCGACGGGGACCTATCGCGGGCCCGGACGGTACGAGGGCACGTTCGTCCGCGAGCGCTTGATCGATCGCGTGGCGGCCGAGCTCGGGCTCGATCCGGCCGACGTCCGGCGCCGCAACTTCATCGACGCCGGTGAGATGCCCTACGAGGTCGGCGGCGCCTCGCTGGGGCAGCGCACCGTGTACGACTGCGGCGACTACCGCTCCGCGTTCGAGCAGGCGCTGGCGGCGGCGGACTACACGGCGATGCGCGCGGAGCAGGAGACCGCGCGCAAGCGAGGGCGCTATCTCGGGATCGGCTTCGGCTGCGTGCTGGAGAAAGCGGGGCTCGGCCCCTGGGAGTACGCCCGCGTCGAGGTGGACGGCTCGGGCCGGGTGGTCGTGTACTCCGGTGTCGCCGCGGTAGGGCAGGGGATCGAGACGACGCTCGCCCAGGTCGTCGCTGAAGAGCTGGCCGTCGAGGCCGAGGACATCACCGTCGTGCACGGCGACAGCGCGCGCGTGCCGTTCGGGATCGGCGGCTTTGCGAGCCGTGGCGCCGCCGTCGCGTTGCCGGCGGCACTCGAAGCGGCGCGCAAGGTTCGAGAGAAGGTTTTCCGCGTGGCGGCCTCGCTCCTGGAGGCACACCCGGGCGATCTCGTGCTCGAGGCGGGCCGAGTGCACGTGCGCGGAATGCCGGAGCGCGCCGTCACGCTGAGACAGCTCGCCCGCGCGGCGGTGCCCGGGCCGCCGGGCATGGAGCCCGGGCTCCATGCCGCTCACTTCTTCGAGGCGCCGAAGATGACCTATCCCTACGGGACTCACGTGGCCGGTGTCGAGGTCGATCCCGCGACCGGCCGCGTGACGATCCGAAAATACGTGGTGACCTACGACGTCGGCCGCGCGATCAACCCGATGATCGTCGGCGGCCAGATCACGGGCGGGCTCGCCCAGGGATTGGGCGGCGCGATATTCGAAGAGCTCGTGTACGACGCCCAGGCTCAGCCGCTCACGACGACGTTCATGGACTATCTCGTGCCCACCGCGATGGAGATGCCCGAGGACACGATCGTGAAGATTCTCGAGGAGACGCCCACGCCCTTGAATCCGCTGGGCGTGAAGGGCGTCGGCGAGGGCGGAAGCTCCGGCGCCGGCGCCGCGATCGCCAACGCCGTCGCCGACGCGCTCGCGCCGCTCGGCGTGGCCATCACCGAGCTGCCGCTCTCGCCCGACCGGCTCGCCCGCCTCGTGCGCGAGCGCGGCGGGCGCGAATGACCCGCATGACTCGGACACGGAGTCAGCACCCTCTCAGGAGATCGTGCATGACTGATCGGACCGGAGCGAGGCTCGTCAGGACGCTCACGGCACTCGCGCTGGCCGCGTGCGCGGCGGCCGGCGCGGATGCGGCGTGGGCCGCCGAGACGATCAAGGTCGGCTTCATGGCGCCGCTGAGCGGGATCTTCGCCCAGGCCGGCAAGGACATGCTCGAGGGCCTCAAGCTGGCTTTCGAGCAGGTCGGCTACCAGACCGCCGGCCGCAAGATCGAGCTGAGCGAGGAGGACGACGAGGGTAACCCTGCGGTCGCTCAGGCCAAGTACCGAAAGCTCGTGACGCAGGATCATATCCACGTGCTCACCGGCGTGCTCCTGTCGAACATCGGCTACGGACTGATCCAACCGATCGAGCGCGACCAGCTGCCGACGCTCTACCTGACCACACCCGACGATCTGACCAAGAAGAACGTGTCGAAGTACATCCTGCGAACGAACTTCGCCGCGAGCCAGCCCATGCACCCTCTCGGCGACTACGCGGCGAAGACGCTCAAGTACAAGCGCGTTGTCACGATCGCGATGGACAACCCCTTCGGTCACGAGCAGATCGGGGGCTTCCAGCGGGTGTTCGAGGACCAGGGCGGCCGCGTCGTCCAGAAGATCTGGGTGCCGCTCAACGTGCTCGATTTCGCGCCCTACCTGACGCAGATCAACCGCAACGTCGACGCCGTCTGCGCCGTGTTCGTCGCCGCGCAGGGCGTGCGGTTCATCAAGCAGTACGCCGAGTACGGCCTGAAGGGCAAGCTGCCCCTCATCGGCAGTGGCGTGATGACCGACGAGCACGTGATCAGAAGCCTGGGCGACGAGGCGCTCGGCGCGGTCGGCGCGCTCATCTGGGCGCCGACTCTGGCCACACCGGCCAACCGCACGTACATGAAGCTCGCCGAGGCCAAGGTGGGCAAGACGCCGGCCTACTTCACGGCCGTCATGTACAGCGCCGGCCGCTGGGTCGCCGAGGCGGCGAAGATCGTGGAGGGTAAAGTCGAGGACCGCGAGCGCTTCCTGGCCGCCATCCGGAAGGCGAGCGAGACGGTCGAGGACCCGCGCGGGCCGATCAAGCTCGACGAGTCGGGCAATCCGACGCAGAACGTCTACATCCTGAAGGTCGAGCGCATCGACGGCAAGCTCACCAACACCGTCCTGCACACGTACCCGATGGTCTCCCAGTTCTGGACGTACAAGCCCGACGAGTTCCTGAAGCTGCCCGCGTACGGCCGCGACTACCCGCCGGCCAAGCCGTGATGGTCTTCCGCGGACTCGACGCGGGCCGACGAGTACTCATACGCCGTTCAATCGCCGCTCCGTCGGTTGACGAGCCCGCCCGTGACGGCGCTGCGGCCGGCCGCGTAGCCACGGCGACTGGCATCCATCAGGAACCCTAAGAGTGCCTTCTCATCCATATCGTGTCCTCCAATGTCCAGTCAGTCCTTCGCGCGTTCACTGCTTGAGGGTGACAACCGACTCGGCTGGAATCTGGCTGGGGCCGCGTCTTCCCATGGCCCGGACGACCACAGACCAGAAGCGAGCGTCAACGCCGCAACCAGATGAATCGGCGCGCCAAGCCCGACAAGGTCCGCGACGATACCGGACAGCAGCGCGAAGTGCCTTGCGGCTGGCGCCGGTCCGCTTTACGACCTCACCGACTTTCATCGCCCCTACCGTAAACGCGGCCCCTTGGGGCTGAGTCAAGGGTGAAATGTTCCGGCTGCGGCGCATGCGGCTCTCGCTCGGGAACGCTTGCCGATCCGCCCTCTGTCGTGCGAAGAGAGACGAGAATGTCGGGGGGTGTGATGGGCAAGCCGGCCCGGTACCAGCTGAAGGTGCGCCACTACGAGGTGGACCAGTACGGCCACGTGAACCATGCGCAGTACGTCCACTATCTGGAGGTGGCGCGCATCGAGGCGCTGGACTCGCTCGGCCTGTCGCTCGCCGAGATGCGGAAGCAAGGCTATCTGATCCTCGCCGCCGATCTTGCGGTGAAGTATCTGGCTCCCGCGCGGTCCGGCGACACGCTCGAGATCGTGACGTACGTCCGCGAAATCCGCGGTGCCAGGTCGATCTGGATCCAGGAGATTCGCGAGGTGGAGAGCCAGCGGGTGCTCGTCACCGCCGAGGTCACCGGCGCGTTCGCGACCGAGGACGGCCGACCCGCCCGGACGCCGGCGAGCTTTCGCGAGAAGCTGGCGCCGCTCTGCGTGCCCGACGGCGCCGTCGCGCCGAGCGAGTAGCGAAGCTCCGTCCCCCCCCCGCGCCGCGGCCCGGCTCAGGCCGCGGCCAGCGCCGCACGAATCGCGTCGAACTCTCGGTCAGGACCATCCAGAGACTGTACCGCCGCTTCGCTCAGAATTCGAGGCGATGGAGCCGCACCCAGAGATCCGGCTCCGTCCCGCCTTCTTTCTTCACGTTCATCTCGGGCGCGCCGTCGGGCCCCGCGATCGGCGTCGTGCGCCATAATGACGGGCGCTCGGCGAGCTGGGCGCGGAATTCCTCCGTGACCCAGATCTGGCCCGGCTCCACGTGTGGCTCGACGCGCGCCGCGCAGAGCACGGCGTCGCCTCCGGCGATCACGTGGATGCCGTCGATCGCGCGTCTTCGCGTCTGGACTTCGCCGTAGTGGAGCGCGATGCGGAGACGCGGTTGCCCGGGAGCGCGATACACCTCGTCCATCAGGTGACGCGCGACCTGCGCCAAGAGGATCGGGTCGTCGTGCACGACCGACACCGCGTCGCCGGCACCGACCTCGGCGGCGAGGGTCTCCCGGGCCCATTTTCTCAGCGCGTCCTCGAGCGCTTGCCGGACGCCGGCATCGACACCCGCGCGCATCAGTCCGCCGAAGCCCTCGACGTCGCCGGTGAGGACGCAGAGCGCACGGCTCGTGATCGCGCGGTCTCCGCTCGGCGTCCCGCGCCAGGCACGGCCGTAGCCCACGATGTCGACCCGGTCGATGCGCTCGAGATAGGCAGGATTGAGGCGCCCGATCACGTCCGACAGCACGGGGTGCACGAGGTAATGCGACGCGCGCGGCAGCACGCCGTCGGCTTCGAGCGTGCCCTCGCCCGGCCGCAAGAACCGCTGGACCCGTTCGCCACGCACCCAATCGTGGTGCAGGTGGCCGAGGAGCCCCACGCGATAGAGCGCGCAGAACACGTGCCGCTCGTCGGCCGCGGTGCCCTCGGCGCTGTGGCTGCGGAAGAGCTGCTCGACCTCGTCGCGCGTCAGGATGTGCCCCGGGATGCGCTCGAAGAAGCGCTCCAGGTCGAGGTCGCCGATGTAGGGCGCGATCTCGATGAGGTACTCGCGGGCGATCTCGGTCGCCGCCGCGTTGACCGCCTCCTTCACCCGATGCTCGTGACGCCGCTCCTCGGGCCTGAGCGCCGCGAGCCGCTCGCCGATGGTCATCAGGTCGCGCGGCCGCAGGAGCGTGTGGCGGCAGACGTAGTCGAAGGCGTCTTCCTCCTCGCCGGTGTAGACGTGGGCGATCGTCGTCCGGCCGAGGAAGGCCTCGATCGGGTCGGCGCGCAGGCGGTCGGGCCGCACCATCCGGTCCGACTTCTCGAGGCGGATGTTGTTCACGAAGATCTCGCGCAGGCTCTCGACCGGATAGACGATGTCGACGGCGCTGCCGCGATACTGCTGGGACATGACGGTCGTCTGCAGTCGCGCGTACGCTTCCTTCCGTACGGCCGCGAAGACCTTCAGGTGATGGTTGATGCGACGCAGCTGATACGCGACCTCGACGAGGCCGAGCTGGGCGAAGTACCATACGCTTGGCGACAAGGGACCGGTCACGCTCGGCAGGCTGGCGCGGCTCTCGATGTGCTTGTTGAAGTACTCGTCGACGCCGTCGATGAAGATCGCGACCGGTGAGCTGACCGCGCGCAGCCGCGGCAGGAGATGCCCGTCGGTATCGGCGCCCGCCCGCTGCAGCTCGCTCGGCGAGAAGTCGAGGAGCCGAACGAAGTGGTCGATCACGCCGCGGAGCCGCTCGTCGGCCATGAGGCCCGTCAGCCTGGCCGTCACGCGCAGGCCGTCGGCCCGGCCGAGGTGCTTGAGCGTCGCGGCCGCGATCGCCGTGAGCCAGAGCTTCGACCACGGCAGGGACGATGCGGCGAAGAAGGCGAGCGCCTCCTTGCTGAACACTTTGTCGCCGATCGGCTTGTCGAGAAGATTGCCGGCCGGCAGGCACGCGGCGCGCCCGTCGCGTTGATAGAGGATGCGCTTGGCCTTGAGGAGCAGCGTCTTGCCGAAGCCCTTGGTGCCGATCACGATGAACTTGTCGTCGCGATCGAGATGCAGGAAGCTGTCGATCTCCGGCGTGTGGTGCAGGAGCGTGTCGTCGAAATCTTCGGCGACGCGAATGTCGTCGGCGTCCACGGTCCAGGCGCGCATGGCCACTCCGAGGCGTAGAGGATAATCCAGGTCGGAGCGATCATGAAGACCGACTTGCTGCTGATTCCGATGGGCGCGCGCTACCGCGACATGCGCGCTGCCGCGGTCGCCGCCGAGGAGGCGGGATTCGACGGGCTCTGGACGTGGGATCACCTGCGCGACCCGGACGGGGAGCGCGGTCCCGGCGTGCCGGAGGCGTGGACCACGCTGACCGCCCTCGCCGAGGCGACCCGACGGATCTCGCTCGGGCCGCTGGTGCTGAACGTAGCGAACCGCCATCCCGGCGTCCTGGCCAACATGGCGGCGACGTTCCAGGCGGTGTCGGGCGGCCGGCTGCTCCTCGGGATCGGGGCCGGCGGTAGTCAGCGGACGCCCTACGCCGCCGAGCAACGCGCGATCGGCCAATCGGTCGAGCGCGACGAGGTGCGGGCCCGCAAGGTGGTCGAGGCCATCGAGCTGATACGCCGGCTCTGGTCGGGCCACGCCGGATTTCTCCGACCCGATCCCCCGCCGCCGATCATCGTCGGCGGCTTCGGCCCGCGCATGGCCGCCATCGCGGGCCGCTACGCCGACGGATTCAACACGCAGGCGATGCATCCCAAGCTCGCCGACCTCGCGCGGGTCGCCCGCGCCGAGCACGAAGCCTCAGGCCGCGACCCGAGCGCCTTCACACTCACGGTCTTCGCCGGCCCCGACGAACGCTGGCTCCAACCCGCCTCGGGCGCCCGCCAGAATCTCGAAAGAATCGGCGTCGCCCGCCTGATCCTCCTGACCGAGCCCCCCTACGACCCCGAAGAAATCCGCCAGGCCGGAAGAATCCTGGCGGGCGCCCACTGACCCGGAGAACGAGAAGCTAGCGCGCAGCGGGAGGACGATTGCGCTTGACGGCGTCCGGATGAGTCGAGTCGGCGCCCATGTAGATGCCTTTGTCCCACTTCCGCTTGAGCGGATCGCGCACGTCGAGCCGCATGCGCCCGATTCCGTGAATCTCGAAATCCACGACCTCGCCGTCCTGCAGCGGCCCGAGCCCCTCGTGATTGGTGCCGCACGCGATGAGGTCGCCGGAGTTCATGGTCATGATCGTGGTCGCGAACTCGACGAGCTCCGGCACCAGGTGCTCCATGTCGTCGGTGTTGTAGTTGTGGCGCAGCTGGCCGTCGACCCAGAACTGCACGTGGACGTCATTAGGATTCGGAATCTCGTCGATCGTCGCGATGCACGGGCCGATCGGCGCGAACGTGTCGAACGACTTGCCGAGCCAGCTCCCGGTCTTCCACGTCCGGCGGCCCTCGCCGCGCGCCGACACGTCGATCATCCCGGTGTAGCCGAAGACGGCGGTGCGCCAGTTGTCGCGCTTGACCGACTTCGCCGGGCCCTTGACGACCAGCGCCAGCTCGGCCTCGTGCATGAAGATCCAGGGCTCGGTGAACTCCGGCAACACGATCGTATCGCCCGGGCCGATCACGGCGTCCGAGCTCTTCAGGAACATGTTGAGCGCACGGGCTTCGAGCGCGCCGTGCTCCCAGTAGTTGGCGATGCACGCCAGGATCTTGCCCGGCCGCGGTAGCGGCGCGCGGAGCCGCACGTTGGACGCCGGCAGCGCCTTGCCGTCACGCGCCAGCCGCTCGAGCGTCGGCCGCAGTCGGTCGAAGTTGTCGATGACGCCGACCATGGTGGCCGTGGGCGTGGCGCCCGCCGGGACCGCGTCGGCGATGCTCACCACGCCGCGGTCGGTGAACAAACCGGGCAACAGATCAGGCTTTCCGGCGATCTGGAACGTGACGAGCTTCACGATGTCCTCCCTTCCACGACTCCCGTCGCGACGCGGGGCACGATATCATTCCCCGGCCCGTCCCGTCGATACGCGCTGGGATGCAGAGCGCATCCGTCCAGGGCCGCAGTGAGCTAAGCTCTGGGGCGATGACGCGTCCGAGGCGCAGGGGTGTGGGCCACCTTCTTCCGTCAGTCATCGTCGCCGCGCTGCTCGTCGGCGCGCTCACCCTCGACATGGCGGTGAATCCGGCCCACGTGTGCGCAGCCGACGAGAGTCAGACTCGAGGCGCCGATTCCGAGGCCGAGCTGCCGTCGGCACCGGTCGTGATCGATGGGTCCGTGCTGTTCCGCGTGCGCGGCACGTCGGTGTTCCCTGCGGACAAGCGCGCTGCGGGCATCGCGAGCCGGATCAAGGCGCTCGCCGCCGATCGGACCGTGTCGGCCGACGCCGTGCGTGCAGTCGAGGTCGAGACCGGCTCCGCGATCGTGGCCGACGGCCATCGCGTGATGGTCGTCCTCGATGCCGATGCCCGGTACGAATCGGTGCGTCCCAAGGTATTCACGGAGGCAGTCGTCCACGCCATTCGCGCGGCCGTGACGGACTATCGGCAGGCGCGCAGCCGGGAGGCGTCGATCCGGACGGCGGTGCGCAGCGGCATCGCGACCGTGGTCCTGGCGGCGCTCGTCGCGCTCGTCATCTGGCTTTCGAGGCGGGCGCAGACGGCGCTCGAGGCGACCTATCGTCAGCGCGTGCAGTCCGTGGGAATCAAATCGTTTCAGATCGTCCGGGCGGAGCAGATCTGGGTGGCGCTCCGGGGAGTGCTCCTCGGCGCCCGAACGATCGTCATCCTCGGCCTGGCCTTCGTCTATCTCCAGTACGTGCTCGGCTTGCTTCCCTGGACACGGGGCACCGCGAACCGGTTGCTCCAATACGTCCTCGACCCGCTCGCGACCATGGGATGGGGAATCGTCAACGCGATTCCGGACCTGCTCTTCCTCGTCATCCTCTTCTTCGTCACGCGCTACGCGCTCAAGGTCATCCACATGTTCTTCGCCGCGGTCGGGCGCGGCGAGGTCGCGCTCTCGGGCTTCGAGCGGGACTGGGCGGATCCGACCTACAAGCTGCTCCGGGTGGCGATCGTCGCGCTGGCCCTCGTGGTGGCCTACCCGTACATTCCGGGCTCGGGCTCCGACGCCTTCAAGGGGATCTCGATCCTCCTCGGCATCGTCTTCTCGCTGGGCTCGTCCTCCACGATTGCGAACGTGATCGCCGGCTACACCATGACGTACCGGCGGGCGTTCAGGATCGGTGACCGGGTCAAGATCGGCGACACCGTGGGCGACGTGACCGAGATGCGTCTTCAAGTCACGCATCTACGGACGATCAAGAACGAGGAGGTGATCATCCCCAACTCGTCGATCCTCAGCAACGAGGTGGTGAACTATAGCTCGCTCGGGCATCGGCACGGCCTGATCCTGCACACCACGGTGGGCATCGGCTACGAGACGCCGTGGCGCCAGGTGGAGGCGATGCTCCTCATCGCCGCCGAGCGCACACCGGGGATCATGAGCGATCCCAAGCCGTTCGTTCGCCAGCTCGCGCTGGGTGATTTCGCGATCACGTACGAGATCAACGTGTACTGCGGCAATCCGCACGCGATGGCCCAGATCTACACGGCCTTGCACCGGAACATCCTCGACGTCTTCAACGAGCATGGCATCCAGATCATGACGCCCGCCTACGAGGGCGATCCCGAGGTCCCCAAGGTGGTGCCGAAGGAGCGGTGGTTCGACGCGCCGGCCAAGCCCGTCGCCGAGCCGGAGACAGGGAAACCCTGAGCCCGTGATCGCGCACCCGCCGCCCCCGCATTCGCTGTAGACTGAGCCCCACAGAAGGCGTATATCCATCGCGAGGCAGGGTCGGGCAAGCCGAGGAGGGCCACCGGATGATACAGGCCACCGGGATCGACCATCTCGTGCTACACGTCAGCGACGTTTCCCGCGCCAGGAAGTTCTACACCGACGTGCTGGGCATGACCGTCTATCGCGAGAGCGACCGGCAGGTGTTTCTGCACGCCGGCCAGCAGGGGGTGGCCCTGTTCAAGAAGCAGGGCGATGGCCCCCTGACGACGGGCAACGATCTCAACCATCTCGCCCTGAACGTCGCGGCCGGCACCTATGAAGCGCTGAAGGCCGATCTGGAGAAGCACGGCGTGGCCGTGAGCGGCCGCCCGGGTGAGGACCGATGCATCTACTTCAACGATCCTGACGGACATCGCCTCCAGCTGATGGTCCGCGACGACCGAGGGAGGACCGCATGAAAGACGGCCTGCGCGCGTGGGACGCTGATACGCACGTCAATCCCGCTGCCGAAGTCCTGGAGCGCTACGTCGATCCGAGCTTCCGTCCGCGGCTGCCCGAGCTCGCGGCTCATCGGCACGCGACGGGCCAGATCGGCGGCACGCCGAACAGCCATCAGTATCGCGTCGGCACGAAGTTCTACCGTCGCGTCCTCGGCCAAGCGAGCGCCCACGAGACGTTCACCGGGCGAGGCACGAACTGGCGGGGAACGAAGCAGCCGAGAGCGGGCGTCCAGGACGACATGGCCGAGAACCGCATCAAGGACATGGACGACGAGGGGACCGACGCCCATCTGCTGATCCCGACATCGTGGGTCAGCGTCGTGGGCCTTCCCGACGTGGAGCTCGAGGTAGGGCTGATCCGTGCCTACCACCGTCACGCGGCCGATTTTTGCGGAAAGTTTCCGGACCGCCTCAAGACGATGATTGTCGCCTCCACGCGGAATGTCGACGAGGCCGTGAGCGAGATCCGCAAGTGGGGGACGTCCAAGTGGGCCGTGGCGGTCTGGCCGTTGCTCGCCAAGGACATCCCCGTCGACCACCCGGACCTCGAGCCCATCTGGCAGGCCGCCCAGGAGCATGATCTGGCGGTGATGCACCACAGCTTGACGTGGAACCCGCCGTACTTCCCGGGCTATCAGGACCTCTGGGACAACATCTTCCTCGGTCGTCTCGCCTCCCATCCCTGGGGCGGGATGCGGTTCATGGCCGCCTTCATCGGCGCCGGCATCATGGACCGCTATCCAAGTCTGCGCATGGGCATCCTCGAGTGCGGAATGGGATGGCTGCCCTTCTGGGCTAAGCGCATGGACGAGCAGGCGATCTACGTCGGGGGCGTGGCGCCCCTCAAGCACGCCCCCAGCGAGTACATGACGAGCGGCCGGTTCTTCTGCAGCATCGAGCACCACGAGGGCGAGGACATGTTCAACTACGTCAGGAGCGTCCTCGGCGACGACGTGCTCATGTACGCGTCGGACTATCCCCACTCGGAGTGCCAGTTCCCGAACTCCGTGGACAATATCTTGAGATGGTCGAGCCTCAAGCCGGACACGAAGAAAAAGCTCATGTGGGACAATGCGGCCAGGTTCTACAAGCAGACGTGAATGACGAGCCGTATCGCGCGTCACCCCGAGGTGAGATATGCCTGAGATCAGCGGGTTGGGTCACGTGGGCCTCTTCTGTAACGACCTGACGAAGATGCGGGACTTCTACGCCCGCGTGCTGGGGCTCACCATCAGCGACGAGAACCTGGAGCGCGGCATCTGCTTCCTGAGCGCGGCGCCCGACGCCGAGCACCACGAGCTGGCTCTCGTCCAGGCGAAAGAGCCGGGGCAGAAGACGCACAACGTGCAGCAGGTGTCGTTCAAGGTGAAGACCCTGGACGACGTTCGCTCCTTCTACCATCGGCTCAAGCAGGAAGGCTTGAAGATCGACCGTACGGTCACGCACGGGATCGCCTGCAGCGTCTACTTCTTCGATCCCGAGGACAACCGGATCGAGCTCTACTACACGACGCCGTACAAGGTGCGCCAGCCGCTCGGCGAGCACATCGACCTGGACGAGCCCGACGCCAGGCTCCTGGCCTTCGCGCGCTCGTTCGAGGAGGTCAAGGGGCCGCCGCGCGGGGCCCAGCAGCCCGTGGCGTGATCCGCTGCCCCGCACCCCCGGCGCGAAATAATCCGGGGGCGTCGCGCGTACTCTCTTGGCGGACGGCGAGAGTGTGCCAACGGCCTCGGGCTCGGATGCGGACGACCGACGAGCAGAGCTTGACCTTGCGCGGCGCGCCCGCCGCGGCGACGCGGCGGCCTTCGACGAGCTGGTGCTCCGCTTTCAGCGGCCTGTCCTGCGGTTCTGCTGGCGACTGGTCCGATCCGACGCCGAAGACCTCGCGCAGGACACGTTCGTGCGCGCGTTCGTCCACTTCGAGCGATTCGATCCAGAGCGGCCCGTCCTGCCGTGGCTCATCGCGATCGCCCGTCGTCTCTGCCTGGACGTGCTGCGGCGGCGCAAGGTGAGCACCAGGCTGGAGACGATGCCGGCCGGCGAGCCGCCGACGCCAAGCCCGGAAGGCGAGGCCTCGTTTCGAGAGCAGCTCTCGCGCCTGGATCGGGCGCTCGCCGACCTGGACGAGGGGCCGCGGGAGGCCATCATGCTCTTCCACATGGAGGAGCTGTCGTATCGCGACATCGCGGCCGCTCTGGAGGTACCGATGGGAACCGTGATGACGTGGCTTCATCGAGGCCGCGCCCAGCTCAAGAGGGCGCTGGACAGCGTGCCGCCCGCATGAGCCGGCGACACGACGAGAATGGGCAGCTCGCCGACCTGCTCCGGATGCTTCCCACGCCGGAGCCGTCGCCCCGGTTCGCCTCGGCCGCGCGTCGCCGCTATCTCGACGCGCTCGAGGCGCGCGCCCGGCGCGAAGCGCTCACGGGTCTGCTGGCGGCGCTTGTCGGTCTGGCGGTGATCGCGGCCCTGGTGGGGACGGTGATCGAGCCGGCCGCGCTCGTCGTGGGGGTCGCGGAGGCGGCCGCGGATCTCGCCAGATGGGCCAGCGGCATCGGCGTCGTCCTCGCGCTTCTGCCGCCGGTCGTGTGGGCCTCGGTCGTCCTGAGCTCCGCCGCGACCGTTCTCTCGCTGGTGGCCGTCGCGCGCGCGTGATCCTTGACGCTCGCGAAATAAGTCGCGCGCTCGCTCGTACTCCCGGGCGAGGGGAGATCGGACATGAGCGCAGCGAAGCTGATCGTCGTTCTCGCGGCCACCCTTATGCTGTGGCCGGGCCTCGCCGGGGCGGCCACCTCGGAGAGCCGGCGGCTGGAGGGTCGGCTTCCCGACAACGCGCCTGTCGTCTCCCTCGACCAGTCGCGCGGCACCGTGCTCGACGCGTTGAGCGCGCTGGCCAAGCAAGCGGGCTGGAGTCTCGTGGTGACCGCCCCCGAGAGCGCGACCTCCCGCGCGCTCGCCATCCAGGTGTCGAAGCGCCCCGCCGGCGACGTGCTCGAGCTGATCCTCGAAGCCGGCGAGCTCCGCGCCTCGTTCGCCGACGGAGTCCTCCGCGTGCGTTCGGACGCCACCGCGGTGGAGTCCCGGGATTCGTGGCGTGAACGGCGGCGTGAGCGGCGCGGCCGACGAGGGAGCGAGCGGGTGGTATTCGGCCAATCCCTGAACGTCGGCGCCGACGAGACCGTCGACAAGGCCGTGGCGATCGGCGGCTCGGTCACGATCGCGGGCCACGTGCGACGCGACGCGGTGGCGGTGGGCGGCTCCGTCACGCTCTTGCCGGGCGCTCGGGTCGAAGGCGATGCGGTCGCGATCGGCGGGAGCGTGTCGGTCGACCCCGGCGCCACGCTCGAGGGTGACAATGTGGGCCTCGGGGGCGCGATCCCGACGACGGCCGGCTCGCTCACGCGCTGGGTGGTCGGCGGCGGGCGGGGCATCCGCTCGATGGCCAGCTTCGCCTCGCGGCTGACACGGGCCGTGCTCCTGTACGTCCTCGCGCTGCTCATCGCGGCCGCCTTCCCCGGCGCCTTCTCGCGGATCAAGACGTACCTCGTCAATCGGCCTGGTCTCTCGGCGCTCGGCGGGTTCGCCATTATCTTCGGATTCGTTCCGCTCTGCGTGTTGCTGGCCGTGACGATCATCGGCATCCCGCTGATCCCCGTGGCGGTCATGCTCCTCGTCGCGCTCCTGCTCTTCGGGTTCACGGTCTCGGCCGGCTGGCTCGGGGAGCAGATGCCGTTCCTCCCGGAAAAGACGCCCGTCAAGACCGTGGCCCTCGGGGGCGTCGTCCTGGCCCTCGTGAGCCTCGTGCCCTGGATCGGGACGCCGGTCCTCATCCTCGTGGCCGCGATGGCCGCCGGCGCGACGCTGATCTCTCGCTTCGGGCGAAGAGTGGCGATGACCGTTTAGCCGTCACCTCGCGCGGTTTGCGGAGTACCGGTGTTCGTTCACCCATCACGTCGTGGGCGGGCTCTCCTTCAGATTCTGCGCGCGCCGAGCCCGCTTGAAAGAGTCGAGGCGGGGCGTGTACTCTCTCGGGCACCTCGTCGAGGCAGAGGTAGAGGAGGCTCGCCCATGTACGACTTGCTCCTGAAGGGTGGCTCGGTCATCGATCCGGCGCAGGACCTGCGCGGCGTGCTCGACGTCGCGGTGCAGGACGGGAAGATCGCCCAGGTCGCCGCGAACATTCCGGCGTCGGAGGCTCGGCGAGTCGTCCACGTGCCCGGCAAGACCGTCACGCCCGGGCTCATCGATCTGCACACGCACGTCTTCGACGGCGTGGCGGCGAACGGCGTGCATCCCGACATCGCAGGCGTTCACGCCGGAGTCACCACGGTGGTCGACGCAGGCAGCTCGGGCTGCGCGACCTTCAGCGCGTTCCCTCGGCACATCCTGCCGAAGTGCGAGACCGAGGTGATCCCGCTCCTGCACATCTGTCAGACGGGGCTCGCCACGAACCCGGACATCATCGCCGAGAGCAGCATCGACCTCGAAAGCACGCTGCGCGTCGCCCGGGAGCACCGGGGGCTCATCAAGGGGATCAAGGCGCGGATGGTCTCGCCCGCGCTCGAGATCTTCGGGATGGAGATGCCGCGCCTGGCCAAGCGCGCCGCGCGCGAGAGCGGCGTGCCGCTCATGGTGCACATCGGCGACACGACCAAGCGCTACGACCCGAACGTGATCCGCGAGCTCTTGCCGCTGCTGGAGCCGGGCGACATCGTGACGCACCTCTTCACCGCCAATCCCGGCGGCGTCCTCGATACGAACGAAAAGCTCGTGCCCGAGGCCAAGGAGCTCACCGCCCGCGGCGTGTGGCTCGATACGGCCCACGGCCGGATGAACTTCGGCTTCAACGTCGGCCGCCGCGTCCTCGACCAGGGCCTGACCCCGCACTGCATCAGCACGGATCTCACCGTTCCCGGCCGCGCCAACACCGTGCACAGCATGGTCGAGATCATGGCGCGCTTCCTGGGGATGGGATTCACGCTCGAGCAGGTCATCGCGATGTCCACCGTGAATCCGGCGCGCGCGATCGGCGAGGCCAGCCGGCTCGGCAGCCTCGCCGTGGGACGCCAGGCCGACATCTCCGTGCTGGAGGTGCGCGACGGACGCTGGGTGGTCTACGACACCCTGCGGGACTCGATGAAGATCGACAAGACCGTGGTGCCCGTGCTCACCGTGAAGCGCGGCCAAGTCTTCGAGCCGGAGTGGGGCCCGCATCCCTGGGGCTGGGAGCCGGAGCGAGTCGGCTAGCGATGCAGTTCGGTCTGATGCTCCGGGCGCAGTTCCCGGAGGGCGACGACATGGCGGCGCGCTTCCGGGAGCTGTTGGAGCAGGCGCGGCTTGCCGACGCGCTCGGCTACCGCGACGTCGAGTTCCTGGCGTTCGGGACGACGCAGAAAGAGCGAATGACGCGGTTCGAGGAGAATCCGGCGGCCGTCCGGCGGCTGTGGACCGAGGACTCGGTCGACATGGTCGCGTCTCACTTTACCTTGAAGGCCGCCTCGGCCTCGCCGCGCCCCGTGCAGAAGCCGCATCCGCCGATCTGGATCGGCGCCAACGCCGATCCCGCCATCCGCCGCGCCGCGCGGCTCGGCGACTGCTGGTACGTCAACGCGCACAACCGCGTCGAGACGATCGTGCGGCAGGTCGAGGTGTACCGGCGCGCGCTCGACGAATACGGCAAGCCGTTCCCGGCCCGGCGCGAGGTGTTCGTGGCCCCAACCGGTTCCTCATCGGCTCGCCGGACGAAGTCGCCGAGCAGATGCTGGCCCTCGAGCGCGCGACTGGGATCAACCACCTGATCATGAGCGTCCAGTGGCCGGGGATGCCGCAGAGCCTGGCGCTGGAAGAACTGCACATGCTCGCCGAAGAGGTATTTCCGAAGGTGCGGCAGGGCTGAGCGAGGAGACCACGATGCCAAAAAAAGAGATCGTCCAGGTGAGTTCCGCGGCGGCCAACCCCAATCTGTCGGCGGCCACCAAGTTCGGCAACCTCGTCTTCGTCTCGGGCCAGACGGGGCGTCACCCGGTCACGGGCGAGGTGGGCAAGGACATCCGCGAGCAGACCCGCAACGTGCTGGAGCGGATCAAGACGGTCCTGGCAGCCGCCGGCACGACGCTCGACAACGTGCTGACCGTGACGACGCACCTGACGAAGCGGGAGGACGTCGCGGCCTACAACGAGGAGTACGCGAAGTACTTCCCGACCAACAAGCCGGCGCGCACCACGGTGTCGGCCGCGCTGAACTCGCCCGAGCTCCTGGTCGAGATCACGGTCACCGCCTGCATTCCGAGCTGACGCCTCCGGCGTCAGGCGGGGACACTCAGCGCGAGCGCCGACGGCAGCACGTCCGCGAGCGCTCGGGCGAGCTGCCTCTTCTGGTCCCACGAGGCGAATCGCAGGATCGGGGTCGTACAGCCGGCGTCGACGTAGGCGCGGATCTTCTCCAGGACGGCGGCGGGCGGTCCGTACGCGAGCCAGCCGTCGATGTAGTCGCGCGTCATCGCCGGGCTATAGTACGTCTGCAGAAACTTGACGGCTTCCTCGAACGCGGCGTTGCGGTCGTCGTTGATGTTGACCATCAAGTGCAGCCCCGACTCCATCGACCCGGTCGGGCGGCCGGCTTCCCGCGCGACGCGGCGGATCAGGTCCCAGCGCTCCTTGAATCGCGCGACCGGCGTGTTGTCGGTCATCCAGCCGTCGGCGAGCCGCCCGACCCGCTCGAGCGCCCGATCCATGACGTGGCGCCGCGTCAGCTCGGGCTTCGGATTGGTCGCGATCCAGATCGGCGGGCAGGGCTTCTGGACCGGCTTCGGCTCGAGGGTCAGGTCGCGGAACTGATAGAAGCGACCCTCGTGACTCACGTGCTCTTCGGTCCACAGACGGCGAAGGATCGCGATTCCTTCCTCGAGCCTGGGTCCGCGGTCGGCCAGCTTCACCTTGAACGGCGCGAACTCGGCCTCGGCCTTCTCGCGCGGCAGGCTTCCGCCGACGCACGCGCCGAGGATCATCCGGCCGCTCGAGACGTGGTCGAGCGCGGCCCACTGGGCGGCGAGGAACAGCGGATCTCGCAACGGGAACGTCGAGAGACAGCAGGTCCCGAGCCGCACGCGCCGGGTACGCGCGGCGATGGCCGCGAGCAGCACGAGCGATTCGAGACGGGGCTTGGCGAAGAGACTGTCGCCGACCCAGATCGAGTCGATGGCGCCCGACGCGTCGGCGTGCTCGGAGACGGCCAGCAGCTCGTCGGCGCTGGTCGCGCCGAACAGCACGCCGCGGTTCGGGAGGCTGAGCCCGTATCGTGGAGCGCGCTGCCTGCTCATGCGGGCAGCGGACGGCCCTTCGTCTCCGGTGCCGCGAACGGAGTCACGACGAGCCCGACGAGGTAGCTGAGCCCGATGATCGACGCCGCGGCGCTCACGCCGCCCAGGTTCACGATCAGCCAGCCCGCCAGGAGCGGCCCCGCGGCGGCGAGATAACGGCTGACATCGAAGACCAGCGAGATCGCCGAGCCGCGCACGGCCGTCGGAAACAGCTCCGGCAGGTACACGGGCATCCACGCGAACTGGCCGACCGTGAAGAATCCGTTCACCGCGGCGATCAGGAGAAACGTGGAAGGATCCTGCACCGCTCGGAACAGCACCAGGACGAGGGCGACCGCGCCCGCGTAGTAGAGCAGCATCGTGGGCTTCCGCCCCCAGGCGTCGGCGAGAATGCCGAAGGCCCAAAACCCGAGGATGGCGCCCAGGTTGTAATAGAGCCCGGCCAGCGCGACCCAGCGCTGGGTGTCGCCGCCGGCCTTGGCCGCGAGCTGCCCTGCATAGAACGGGACCCAGGTCGAGACGGCCCACCACGCGACGATCGTGGAGATCGACAGCACCAGCAGCAGGAGGAGACGCCGTCTGAGAGTGGGCGCCGACAGAATCTGCTTGACGGTGAAGCCGGCGAGCGCCCGATCATCGGGACTGACCGCGTGGCCGCCGGCGAGGCGCTGCCGCGCCAGCCGTCGCCGCTCGCGGGCCGCGACCCACAGCTCGGGATCGCGCACGCTCGTTCGGATCCACAGGAGCGAGAAGGCCGGCAGCACGCCGATGAGGAACATGTAGCGCCAGGCCGATGGCCCGAGCGGCGCGACGTAGAGCCACACGACCGAAGCGAGCACGAGACCAAATGCGAAGGCCGACTGGAGCACGCTGGCGGCGCGCCCTCGCGATCTCGACGGCCACGACTCCCCGAGGATGGCCGTGCCGGGTCCCCACTCGGCGCCGAGTCCGAGCCCCGTCAGGAAGCGCAGAACCACGAAGCTCGCATAGCTCGTCGCGAAGGCCGTCAGCCCTGTGAAGAGCGCATACCACAGGATCGAGAGCATCAGCACGCGCTTGCGTCCGATGTAGTCGGCCAGCACGCCCGCGATGATCCCGCCCGTCGCCCATCCGACGAGCGTGACGGCGAGCAGGCCGCCGATGTAGATGGGGAGGCTCGCGAGCTGGTCCGGCGGCAGGAGCTGCCGAAGCGCGACCGCCGCGACGAGGATCAGCGCGTATGTCTCGTAGCCATCGAACAACCAGCCGAGGAACGATGCCACCAGGGCCCGCCAGCTCGCGGCGCTCAGCGCTTGCGGCTCCGCGTGTTCTCGTGCGGCGATCGTCGCCATCTCTACCTCCATCATGGGCCATGGGCGCCTCGGCCCGCGGAGCCCCACGCCCCCGCGACGCCCGGTCGCGCACGCCACGCCTACGGGCGTGGGGGCGCCTGCCGCTGCCAGACGGCCGCCAAGGCCTCGCGATCGAGCTTGCCGTTCGCGTTCTTGGGAACGATCTCGACGACGACGACGGCCGCCGGTACCTTGAAGGCCACGAGCTTTGCCCGGCAGTGCTCGAGCAGCGCCGCTTCACCGGGATTTCTCCCGGGACGCGGCGCCACGAACCCCACCGGCACCTCGCCGTAGATGTCGTCCCGCACACCGAGCGTGCCCGCGTCGGCGACGTCGGCGTGCTCGAGCAGGCAGTTCGTGATCTCGAGCGCGGCGATGTTGACCCCGCCCTTGATGATGATGTCCTTCTTGCGGCCGGTGATGTAGACGTAGCCGTCCTCGTCGCGCCGGGCGAGGTCGCCGTTCCGGAATCCATCCTGAGGTATCGGGACGAGCCTGTTCGGCCCCTGCCAGTACGCCGACGCGAGCTGCCGGCCGCTGACGACCATCTCGCCCTCTTCGCCCGGCGCGACCTCGCGGCCGGCGTCGTCGAGGAGGCGCACGCGCATGTTCAAGGTCGGCCGCCCGATCGAGCCGAGCCGGCGTTGACCGGGAGCATTGCCGCACATGAATCCCGTCTCCGTCCCGCCGGCGAGCTGCACGATCGGGATGCCGTAGGCCTTCTCGAACTCCAGGTGCTTGTCGACCGAGAGCGGCGCGGTGCTGGAGGTCATGAACCGGAGCTCCGGCAGGTCGGCCTTCGTCACGGCCACCGGTCGGGCCAGCAGCATGTTGATGACGGTCGGAATGCCGACGCCGACCGTGACGCGATAGTCGCGCAGCCAGTCGAAGAAGCGCGCCTGCGAAAACTTGCGCGCGAGCACGAGGGTGGCGCCGGTCAGCATTGTCGGTCCGATCGAGAGGATCTGCGGCGAGGACCAGCTGAAGTGGCGGTAGTCGAGGATCGTGTCGGCCTCGCCGAGCTCGAGACGATCGACGGGCGACTCGCACATCGCGTAGTACGCCTCGTGGGTCCAGATCGCGCCCTTCGGCGTGTCAGTCGTGCCAGACGTGTAGTCGATCAGGGACCAGCCGGCCCGGGCAGGGCGCGCCCCGACGGGCGCGTCCGACGCGCTCCTCAGGCGGCCGAAGAGATCGTCGGCCGGCGGGGCCGGCGCGTTCCACGGCCCGAACGCGAACCACGGCGCCCCGCCGGTGCCGAGTGCGCGGGGATCGCTCGCGAGCTCGCGGCTCCAGAAGACCGCCTTCGGCGCCACGTCGTGGAGGATCTGGGCCACGTGCTTCTCGCGGATCTCGACGTTGATCGGATTCACGATCACGCCGGCGCGCAGCGCGCCCCAGAAGACGACCAGCGCCTCGATCCCGTTGTCGGCGAGCAGCGAGATTCGATCGCCGGCGTCGACGCCTTCGCTCGCCAGGAAGCTGGCGAAGCGCCGCGTCAGCGCCTCGAACTCACCGAAGGTGATCCGGGAGCCCTGGTCGGGACTCTCGATGAAGATCTTGTTCGGACGGCGGCGGGCGTGCTGCTCGAGCAGCGTATTGGGGTCGGTGTATGCGCACGAGCCCCGGGCATTCACCGGGAGGGATACTGCGCCCGCGGCGGCGCGGACGTCAAGCCTCCGTCCCCACCGCGACGGCCGCGGGAGATGGCCGACGGCCGCGGCGCGCAGCGATCCGCGCTCCTGTAGTCTGGGCCGGCAGCAGCCGGCGAGTGAGCGCGCCCGCTAGCCGAGCGCGCGCAGGCGGCGCGAGGTGAAGAGGACGAGCGCGTTGGCGGCGACCAGCGCGCCGCCGACCAGCACCGCGAAGCGCGCGTCGACCGCGGCGGCGAGCGCGCCGGCCAAGAGGCCGCCGAGCGGGAGCAGGTTCCAGCAGAGCGAGTAGAGGCTCAAGACGCGGCCCCTGAGGTGGTCCGGCACCGTCTGCTGGATGATCGTGGTCACGTGCGTCAGGTAGAACGTGCTGCAGAACCCGGTGAGGGCGAGCATCGGGATCGCGACGCCCATCCCCGGCGATCGCGAGAACACCATCAGCGCCAGCCCCATGCACGTGGCCGCGGTCAGCATGATCTTCCCCGGACGCAGGATGCGCTCGGCGACCGTGGCGATGATCAGGGTGCCGAGCATCGAGCCGGCGCCGTGCGCCGCGCTCAGGAGCCCGTAGCCGGTCGAGCCCATCCCGAAATACGTGTCCGCGTACACGGGGAGCACGGTGATGTACGACAGGCCGAACAGCGCGTTGAAGAGCGCCAGGCTGATCAGGCTCGCGAAGACGAAGTTCCCGCCGACGAAGCTGAGCCCCTCCACGAGCTGTGCCAGGACCCGCTGCCCGTCGCCGGCCTTGGTCTCCTCACGGACGTCGAGGCGGCTATAGAGCGCGAGCGCCGTGCACGAGGCGATCGCCGCCAGCGCGAAGCCGACGGTTCCGCCGAAGGCGGCGATCAGGACACCGGTGACCGACGGGCCGAGCATCCGGCCGGCCTGCCAGGGGATCGAGCCCAGCACGATGGCGTTCGGCAGGCGCTCCCGGTCGATCAGCTGCGGCACCAGCGACATCCGGCTCGGTTCGTCGAACGCGCGGAACGTGCTGCCGAGCGCGGCGAGCACGAGCAGGTGCGGGACGCGCGCCAGGCCCAGCACGATCAGGACGAAGGCGAGGATCAAGGTCGACGAGGTCAACGTGGTCGTGACGAGCAGCAGCCGGCGCCGGCTGGTCCGATCGGCCAGGACGCCGGCCAGCAGCTGGAAGACGACCAGCGGCACGCCCTGCGCCAGACCGAGATAGCCGAGGTGGAGCGGGTCGCGCGTGAGCTCCCACGTCATCCACGCGAAGGTGACGTACTCCGCCCGGTGGCCGAGGACGTAGAAGACGAGCCCCGACCAGTAGAGACAGTAGTTCCGCGTCTTGAGGGCGGCGAAGGTCGACGGGCGCGCCGTCGCCGTCGGGCTCGCCGGGCGAGCCGCTAGTCGGTGAGCGATCTGAAGATCTCCACCTCGGCGGCGCCCTCGGTGAGGCCTTCCTTCTCGCGCCGCTCGCGATACGCGCCGAGGTGGGGCGCCTTGCGGTGCGCGTCGAACGCGGCGTCGTCCTTGTACTGCTCGTAGAAGACGAAGACGTCGGGATCTTTCGTGGAGCGATGGGGCCGGTACACGAGGCAGCCGGGCTCGGCCTTCATCACCGCCGCCACCTGCTCTCGGAGCAGTGCCGCCAGCGCGTCGCCCTTGCCCTTCGCCGCCCGGATCTTCGCGACCACCGTGAGCACGTTTGCCATGAGTCTCTCCTCGAATCTGGAAAGCGCGTCCGAAAGGCCGCGAACGAGGCTAGGCCAACTCGGGGCCGGCCGTCAAGCGGGCGCGAGCTCGGCGAGGACCGTGCGGAGATAGTCCGTGTCGACGGGCTTCACCAGGTGCGCGTCGAAGCCGGCGGCCTGGGCCCGCTTGCGATCGAGGGGCTGACCGTAGCCGCTGATCGCGACCAGCCGCATCTCGGCGCCGCGCGCCGTCGCCCGCAGCTTGCGGGCCACCTCGAAGCCGTCGATCCCGGGCAGACCGAGGTCGACGAGAGCGATCGTGAAATCGTCGCACTCGGCGAGGGCCAGACCGTCCTCGCCGCTGACCGCGGCCTTCACCTCGTGGCCGTCCAGCTCGAGCAGCAGGCGCAGGCTTTCGCGCGCGTCGTCGTTGTCCTCGACGATGAGGATGCGCGTCGGGCGCAAGGTCGAGGACGCGGCCGGGCGCGTCGACGCCGACGGCTCGGCGCTCGCGGGCAGGCGCACGATGAGCTCGCTGCCGAGCCCTTCGCCCGCGCTGAGCGCCTCGACGGAGCCGCCGTGCAGCTCGACGAGGCGGCGCACCAGCGTCAGGCCGAGGCCGAGACCGTCGGCGCGCGCGTGACCGACGCCGCCGCCGCGCACGAACAGATCGAAGATCTGGGGCAGCAGCGCGGACGGGATCCCGCGCCCGGTGTCGCGCACGCGCAGGACGGCCTCGGAGCGGTCGGGCTGCACGCTGACCATCACCCGGCCGCCGCGCGCGGTGTAGCGGAGCGCGTTGTCCAGGAGATTCGCCACCACCTGCTCGAGCCGCGACGCGTCGCCGATCACCCACACCGGGTCGGTCTTCAGGACGACCTCGTGCTGGGCCGTCTTACCGGCCGCCTCGAACGCCTGGAGCGCGCGCCGGGCGACCTCGGCCAGCGCGACCGGCCGCCGCTCGACGACGATCCGACCCGTGGTGACGCGCGCGACGTCGAGCAGGTCGTCCACGAGGCGGGCCAGATGGTGGGTCTGGCGTCCGATGATCATCCGGATTCGCGCGGTGTCGTCGGTGCGGTCGCCGAGCCTTTCGAGCACCGTCACCGCATTGCTGATCGCCGCCAGCGGATTGCGGAGCTCGTGGGCCAGCATGGCGAGGAACTCGTCCTTGCGGCGGTCGCGCTCCTCGATCTCGCGATAGAGGCTTCGGTTGTCGAGGGAGATGGCGGTCCGGCTGGCCAGATCGCGGACGAGCTCGAGATCGGCCGTAGCGTAGCGCCGGCCGGAGTCGAGCATCGCGAAGGCCATCGCGCCGAGCGTGGCGCTGCGGGCGGGCAACGGCGCGACGATCGCCCACGTCCCACTGCCGTCCTTGGAGGGCAGGGGCTCCAGCTTGTGGCTGGCGATCACCCGCAAGGCCGCGTCGAGGATCTCGCGGAGCGCGGGGGTCCCGGCCGGCGGAGGTCCGAGCCGGCCCTCGGCGTCGACGCGGAGCCACACGCCCTCCGCTTCGGACGAGCGGGCGGCGTCGACGAGCAGGACGCCCGCGAGATCGGCCATGTACGGAAGCACCGCGCGGAGCAGATCGCCGGCGACGGAGGCGCTCTCGAGGGGCCGGCTCAGCACGCGCGTGGCCTCGGCCAGGACGCCCAGCCGGACGTTGTTGGCCTCGGCCGCGGCGCGCGCGGCCTGCTCGGTGGCCAGCGCCACCCGCTCCTCCGCGTGGCGGCGCGCCTGCACGTGCATCCGCGCCAGCTCCACGAACACCTTCACCTTCGTGCGGAGAATCTCGGGCAGGAAAGGGCTGAAGAGGTAGTCGACGGCCCCGAGCGAGTAGCCGCGGGCGGCGTGCAGCTCGTCGGTGTCCGCGGTGAGGAAGATGATCGGGACGTTGCGAGTCCGCGGGCGCTGCCGGACCAGGGCCGCGGTCTCGAACCCGTCCATCTCCGGCATGTTGACGTCGAGCAGGATCACCGCGACGTCGTGGTCCAGGAGATAGCGCAGCGCCTCGCGGCCGGACTCGACCGCGACGACGTTCTCCCCGAGCTCGGCCAGCACGGACTCGACCGCCATGCGCTGCCCCGGCATGTCGTCGACGACGAGGATGTCGACCCGGTCGCCGTCGGGTCCTTCGACCGCGCTCATCGCTCTCGCATACCCGCCCGCGTCATACTACCGAACCAGCCACGCCCGCAACATGGCCACGAGCTCCTCGGGATCGACCGGCTTGGCCAGATAATCCCAGGCTCCGGCCTCGATGCACTTCTCGCGGTCGCCCTTCATGGCCTTGGCCGTGACCGCGATGATCGGGACGTGCCGGGATCGCGGGTCTCGTCGAATCTGCCGGGTGGTCTCCATCCCGTCCATCTCCGGCATCATGATATCCATCAGCACCACATCGATGTCCGGGTAGGCCTGGAGCGCTTTGATGGCGTCCCGTCCGTTCTCCGCGGACACCACCAGCATGTGGTGCTCCTCGAGGACGCTGGTGAGGGCGAAGATGTTGCGAATGTCGTCGTCGACGATCAGGGCCTTCTTGCCGCCCAGCGCCCGGCTGCCGCCGTGCAGGTCGCTCAGGATCCGCCGTTGCGCCGCCGACAGGTCGCCGAAGCGGCGATGCAGGTAGAGGCTGGTCTGGTCCAGGAGCCGCTGCTCCGTTCGCACGTCCTTGAGGAGCAGGCCCGACAAGGTGCGCTTGATGCTCTCGATCTGCTCTTCGCCGTCGAGCTCTCCGTGCACCAGCACGGCCACCGCGTGCGCCGGCGCGCTGCGAAGCAGGCGCTTGCCGAAGTCCGGGGGCGTCGCCTCGGCGACCCGCGGGTTGAGGACCAGGCAGTCCGGCGCGCGCCGCTCGAGGGCCGCGATGGCGTCGGCACCGGAGGAGACGGCCGTGATACTGACGTCGGGCCCGCCCAGCAGGGAGACGAGCTGCTCGCGCCGCGCCGCGCCGGGCTCGACGATCAACAGCTCACGGGTCGCGTCGTCGGCGTCGCGCTTGATCGCCGCCACCGTCTCCTCGAGCGCTTGCCCGGTGGCCAGCGGCTTGGTGATGATCGTCCGCGCGCCGAGCCGGAGACCCCGCTCGGCATCGTCGTCGGTGGTGATGACGTAGACCGGGATGTGGCGGGTCGCCATGTCGTTTTTCAGCCGCTCGAGCACCCAGTAGCCGTTGATGTCCGGCAGCGAGATGTCGAGGGTAATCGCGCTCGGCGGGAACTCCTTGCTCAGCCCGAGCGCCGCCGCGCCGAACGAGGTGATCACACACTTGAATCCCTGCGCGTGCGCCTCGTCGAGGACGGCGCGCGCGAAGGCGGCGTCGTTCTCGACGATCAGCAGGACGCGATCACCCGGCTGGATGGCCCGACGGTCGTCGCTTTCCTCTTCGGCCGCGGTCGCGGTCGCGGCCTCGGCGAGCGCCGTGGCGACCGGCACGCGCGTGGCCGGCACCTGGGACACGCTCTCGACATCGCCGGTCGGGCGGCGGGGCGTCGCCGGCGGAGTGTAGGTCGTCGGCAGATAGAGCGTGAAGGTGCTGCCGTGCCCCGGCGAGCTCACGAGGTGGATCTCGCCGCCGAGCAGGCGCGACAGCTCGCGGCTGATGGCCAGACCCAGGCCCGTCCCGCCGAACGTGCGGCTGGTGCTGCCGTCGGCCTGCTGGAAGGCCTCGAAGATGATCTGCTGCTTCTCCGCCGGAATTCCGATCCCGGTGTCGGTCACGGAGAACGCCACCGCCGGACCGCGCCCGGCGAGGGCTCCGTGCTCCAGGTCGGCGGGGTTGGCCAGGCCGATGGTCAGGTCGACGCGCCCGTGCCGGGTGAACTTGAAGGCGTTCGACAGGAGATTCTTGAGGATCTGTTGCAGCCGCTTGGCGTCGGTGTGGATGGCCCGCGGGAGCTCCGGCTCGAGGTGGATGCCGAACTCGAGCCCCTTCGCCTCGGCCAGATGGTTGAACGTGCGCTCGACGAAGCCGTGGAGGTCGCCGAACCACATCTCGCCCACGTCGACCACGACGGTTCCGGACTCGATCTTGGACAGATCGAGAATGTCGTTGATGAGGTTCAAGAGATCGTTGCCGGACGAATGGATGGTCTTGGCGAACTCCGTCTGCCGCGCGCTCAGGTTGCCGTCGGGGTTCTTCGAGAGCTGATCGGACAGGATCAGCAGGCTGTTCAGCGGCGTGCGGAGCTCGTGCGACATGTTGGCTAGGAATTCCGACTTGTACTTCGAGGTCAGCGCCAGCTGCGCGGCCTTCTCCTCGAGCGCCTGTCGGGCCAGCTCCACCTCATGGTTCTTGCGCTCGACCTCGACGTTCTGGTGGGCGAGGAGATGCGCCTTCTCCTGCAGCTCCTGGTTGGTTTGCCCGAGCTCAGAGGCGAGCGACTGCGACTGAGCCAGCAGCGCCTCGGTCCGCATATTGGCCTCGATGGTGTTGATCACGATCCCGATGCTTTCCACGAGCAGGTCGAGGAAGGCCTTGTGCGTGGGGCTGAAGCGGTCGAACGACGCCAGCTCCATCACGCCCTTGACCTCGCCCTCGAAGAGCACGGGCAGGATGATGAGACTCGCGGGGGTGGCGCCGCCGAGCCCCGAGCTGATGCGCACGTAGTTCGCCGGCACGTTGTCGAGCAGGAGGCCCCGCTTCTCGCGCGCGCACTGGCCGACCAGGCCCTCGCCGATCCGGAACACGGTCGGCGCCTCGGCTTCGAGCGCGTACCCGGCGAGCAGCTTCAGTCGCTGCGGCTCGTCCGACGCGTCCAGGAGATAGAACGCGCCGCGGTGCGCGGAGACGACCGGCGCCAGCTCGGATAGGATGAGCCGGCCGACCTCGAGCAGGTCCTTCTGGCCCTGGAGCATCCGGCTGAACTTCGCGAGATTGGTCTTGAGCCAGTCCTGCTCGCTGTTCTTGAGCGTCGTCTCGCGGAGGTTGCGGATCATCTCGTTGGTGGTGTCCTTGAGGACCGCCACTTCGCCACGCGCGGCGACGGCGATCTCGCGGGTCAAGTCACCCTTGGTCACGGCGGTCGCCACCTCGGCGATCGCGCGGACCTGCGTGGTGAGATTGGCCGCGAGCTGGTTCACGTTGTCGGTGAGGTCCTCCCACGTCCCGGCGGCGCCGGGCACGCGCGCCTGGCCGCCGAGCTTGCCCTCGACGCCGACCTCGCGCGCGACCGTCGTGACCTGGTCGGCGAAGGTGGCGAGCGTATCGATCATCGAGTTGATCGTGTCGGCGAGCTCGGCGATCTCGCCCTTGGCCTCGAGGGTGAGCTTGCGGCGCAGGTCGCCGTTGGCCACGGCCGTGACGACGCGCGCGATACCGCGCACCTGGCCGGTGAGGTTGCTCGCCATCGAGTTCACGTTGTCGGTGAGGTCCTTCCAGGTGCCGGCGACCTCTTTCACGTCCGCTTGACCGCCGAGCTTGCCCTCGGTGCCGACCTCGCGGGCGACGCGCGTGACCTCGGCCGCGAACGACCGGAGCTGGTCGACCATGCGGTTGACGGTGTCCTTGAGGTCGAGGATCTCGCCGCGGACGTCGACGCTGATCTTGCGCGAGAGGTCGCCGGCGGCGACCGCCTTGGTGACGTCGGCGATGTTCCGCACCTGGGCGGTGAGGTTGCCGGCCATGAAGTTGACGGAGTCGGTGAGGTCCTTCCAGGTGCCGGCCACGTCCTTGACGTCGGCCTGACCGCCGAGCTTGCCCTCGGTGCCGACCTCGCGGGCGACGCGCGTGACCTCGGCCGCGAACGACCGGAGCTGGTCGACCATGCGGTTGACGGTGTCCTTGAGGTCGAGGATCTCGCCGCGGACGT